>Ga0193696_1000094_pt1 | contig 40045 bp, 27 predicted proteins | sample L3m1metaG_FD_145074 | JGI IMG/M metagenome (GOLD analysis project Ga0193696, IMG submission 145074) | Soil microbial communities from a riparian zone of the East river system, Colorado, United States - L3m1 | ecosystem: Environmental > Terrestrial > Soil > Riparian zone | place: USA: East River... | reverse complement strand
GCTGGTGTGCCTGCAGACCGACAAACCGTGGCTGCCGGCAGCCACCGGCTTCGTCCTCGGAGTCGGGTTGTACTCGTACATCGCCTCCTGGATCGTCATGCCGTTTTATCTCGCCGTCACATACGCGATGCTGTGGCTGTCTCGTAGGCCGCTTCGCGCGCACGCGGAGCTCACCGCCGGATTCGCGGTGCCGCTGCTCGCCCTCGTACCGTGGATCTGGTTCCACTCCGAGATGCCGCGCGACACGTTTCGCGGCTACGCCGTGAGCACTCGGTTGAATCTGACCGAGCGTGTCGCGCTGTATTGGGATTATTTCAATCCTTCGTATCTCTTCTTCTCGGGCGGATCCGATCCGATGTGGGCAACCAGACGGGCGGGTGTCTTTGCGCTCGCCGTGGCGGTGCTGTTGGCGTTGGGGATATGGAGTATCTGGCGGCGCCATTCGTCGACCACCCGGACGCTGCTGCTGGTCGGGTTCTTCTTCGCGCCCGTGCCGATCATCCTCGCACTGCCGGAGGCCCCGCAGTACGCGACCGCGCGCGATCTTCTGGTGGTGCCGTTTGGCCTGTTGATTGGTGTCGCCGGTGTCGAATGGCTCGTCACCGAACACGGACGCACGGGCCGGATCCTGGCGGCGCTTCTGATTCTGAGCATGCCTGTTCAGTTCCTGTTCTTCGCCAGAGATTATTTCGCCGACTATCAGAGCCGATCAGGGTATCGCCTGGATTCGGCGAACATGCGCGCCGTGGCTGCGTATGTCATCGACGTCGATCACTCAGCGCCCGTACCCGCTGTCTATTTGAGCAAGGATCTGGGCACGGGAAAATCGGTGCAGTGGAAGTTCCATCTCGTGAAGAACAAGCGAGAAGATCTGTGGCACCGAACTCAGTACTTTGACGCCGGCACGTTCAGGCCCGGCGACGTCCCGTCAGGCAGCCTCCTGGTGCTCGATGTTGGCAATCCGCGCTTGAACGACCTCCTCGGCCCTGAGCGGTGCTCGATCGCGCATGTCGTCAACGACGTGGCGAACGGGCCAAGTGCCACGATTCTCCGGAGAAACTGAGTCGCCACGACAACACCCGTTTCACTCCGTACGCCGCCACGATCGCAGCAAACGGGGTGATCAACAGGATGCGACCTGGAGTCGGGGCGTCAGCCGTCAGCGAGGCGGCAAAGGGCGCCGCGAAAAAGGCGAACATCGCGAGGCGGGCCGGCGGCGTCGTCTCGTTCGACACGATCTGGATCAAACCGGCGGGGACAAGTACGGCGAGCGGGAAAAAGAGCACTCGCCCCGTCAGAAACAGAAAGGCGGGATTGAAATAGTCGTAATACACCTCCGACCGCGCCGTCAGTCCAACCCAACTCACCATCTCTCGTAACCCCTGCCGGAGGGTGAACCGATTGGCGTCGTACAAGTGATGGGCGTTGACGGTGTCTCGAAACACTTCCGGATGACGAAGCAGCGACAGGACGAAGGGGCCGACCGCGACGGCAAAGGCACCGACGAATAACACGAGCTGGCGCGAGGGGATCGCTCGCGCGTGAGCGACCACGGCGATGGTCAGTAACAGGAAGACCGGCATCATGACAGCCGCGGCGTCCGAGGTGTAGACACCGACTCCAAGACAGCCCCCCGCGACGATTGGCCACCAGGATGCGCCAGCGGGTCGAAAATGAACGACAGCCAGGAGCCAACCCAGGACGAACGGTAAAGGGGCCAGCGAAGCAGGCACATTCTGGCTTTGCGACCACAAGAGGGGTGTCATCGCGAAAAGAACGACCGTCACGATGCCGAACCGCGCGCTCGCGAACATCCGGGCACCGACCAGGAACATCAGCGCCGTCGAGGCGGTCAAAGCCCCAAGCGCGAGCGAAGTCATCCGATCCGAGCCTCCAGGATGTCGGCGATCCGCTGCGCCGCGTGACCGTCCCCGAATGGGCTGGTCGCTCGCGCCATCTGCGCATATTGCGCCGGGCTGTCGAGCAGCGCGAGCGTCTGCTGGACGATGGCATCCGGGTTGATCCCGACCGCACGCGCGACGCCGCACTCAATGGCTTCGGGCCGCTCGGTCGTCTCACGGAGCACCAGTACGGGGCGGCCCAGCACCGGCGCTTCCTCCTGCACACCGCCGGAATCGGTCAGCACCAGCCAGCTCGCCTCTAGCAGCTTGATGAACGTGAAATAGTCAATTGGCGGGATCAGATCGATCCGGGCATCGCCGCCAAGCGAGCCGCGGACGATTCGCTGTACTGCCGGATTCGCATGAACCGGAAGCACGATGCGCACGTCCGGCCGCATCTCGACGATGCGGCGAAGCGCTCCGCACATGCCGGCCAGCGGTGCACCCAGGCTCTCTCGCCGGTGCAACGTGACGACGAGCAGACGCTGCGATTCATCGACTGTTATTGGGAGGCGGACTGTTTTGTATGACTCGCTGCGCCGGATGTACAACAGCGCGTCGACGACCGTGTTGCCAGTGACAAAGATCGTATCGTCGGGTATCCCTTCCTCCAGGAGCGCGAGACGCGCACGAGGCGTCGGCGCGAAGTGCAGCGAGGCGACTCTGGCGGTCAGGCGCCGGTTCATCTCTTCGGGAAAGGGATCGAGAGGTGACCCGGTGCGAAGGCCGGCCTCCACATGCGCGACCGGCACATGGCGATACCACGCCCCAAGCCCGCACATGAACGCCGATGTCGTGTCGCCCTGTACCACGAGAACATCGGGAGTCGCGGCGGCGAGAAACCGATCGATGCCAGACAGCAGGCGGCCGCTCAGGTCTGCCAGGCTCTGTTCCGGTTGCATGACGTTGAGATCTGCGTCGGGCACGATGGCGAACGTCGCCAGGACTTGATTCAGCAGTTCGCGGTGCTGGCCCGTCGTGACCACCCGCAATGCCACGTTCGGTCGCCGCCGCAGCTCCGCGACGAGCGGCGCCAGCTTGATCGCTTCGGGCCTGGTGCCCATGACGATGACGATCGTCATGATGCTGGCGGCCGAAGCCAGCGCCGCGACGACATCAACAGACGCCAGTAATCGGCGAATAGCCGCGTCGTGTAGTTCATGTGCGATTTGCCGTGCTTCCTCGTGCCGAGCACAATCGGCACTTCGACGATCCGGAACCCGGCGGCATGCGCTTTCACCACGCTTTCAAGCTGAATGGTGAAGCCGTCTTCCCCGAGCGCAAGCGCGTCGAGCACTCGGATGCGCATCGCCCGATACCCAGTCGTCAGGTCCGTCAGCGTCAATCCGAGCATTCGGCGCCCGAATCCGTTGCCCAGCTGGCTGATGAGTCTGCGCCACAGCGGGACGCCCTCCATCCCGCCGCCAGGCACGAATCGCGATCCCAGCGCGACGTCGGCGCCGTTGGCCAGGGCAGCCACCAGCTTCCGCAAGTCCTCCGGGCGGTGGCTCAAGTCAGAGTCCATGAAGACGGCAGCGTCGCAGCCGCTTTCGCGTGCCGCCGCGATCCCGCTCTTCAGCGCCTGTGCGAGCCCTTGATTCACACGGTGCGTCACCACACTCAGACACGGCACGCGGCGACGTAATTCGGTCAGTTCCGACGCCGTGCCGTCGGTCGATCCATCGTCGACTACGATCACCTGCAGCGTCAGCGCGTCGCGACGCGCCACGTCGACGAGCGCCGTGAGGAGCGGCGTCAGATTGTTCTCTTCGTTGTATGCGGGAAGGACGACCGCCACTTTCATGGATTGCGCCGAGTGCATTCGAAGCGACTCGTACCATTGACCGAGTACCGGATCATCACGAGGAAGGCTGGCCGCTCTTCTGAATCAGCTTCGCCAACGCGCACTCGCGCAGGAAGCCGAACAGCACATCGGCTTTGATGACGTTCGCATTACCGATGGAATGACCGGCGGCATTCGGCATTTGTGAAGGCCGCGTGTGCAGGAACGCGTCGTAGGAGCTCACCGCCGGCGTGCCGTCCCCGAGAATCCGCAGATACAGGCCATCGAATAGCCTCGACCCGCCGTCGTAAAAGAAGTCGGCCGCGGGCTCAACGACGGTGCAGCTCGGCGGGGCGTTGTTCACAAAGAACATGATGCGAAAACGGCCTTCTTGATTCAGTCGTTGGAAACCGCGCACCGCATCGACCCACTGCTGAAACCGCGAATCGTGCTCGAGCGCCCGGACCGAGCTCTCGTTCACCCTCATGCCGTCCCTGCACACGTTCCGTTTCACCTGTTCGTCGGTGAGACGCTCAAATGAGGTCAGCTGTTGCTCGGCCCGCCCGCTCAGGTCCGACGCGGTCGCCAGCAACCCTTCTTCGGTCTCCAAGTGCTCGACGCGACGTTTGTATTCGTCCGAGCCCGACAGCCGCCAGACGGCCGTCAGGTACACCTGTTTATAAAGCTCGAGAGAGTACACGTGACGGCGCGCAAACGAGAGCAGCCTCGTCGCGGCGACGCGGATCCGGCCTGGTTGCGGGAGCGGATGGTTGTCGCTCAGATCGTTATCGAAGAAGCTGACGACGACCAGATCGGGCTGAAAGCGATCGCCGACCTCGAGGAGATGCGCGAGCTCCTGGCTGGTGTTGTAGCCGGGCACCGCCGCGTTCCACACCTGCCAGTCGATGTCCGGCCGCCAGGCCTCCAACCGCTGCTCCGTCAGATATGGGTATGTATGCTCGTATACCGAACCGTGCCCGAAGGTCACCGAGTCGCCGAGCACGAGAATTCGAAACGTGTTCGAACGTTTCTTCAGGTCGTACTCGCGGGGATCGCGAAGCTCGAGGCTGTTGATGTGGACGGGAACGCCGGCGAACCACCCGTCGTAGCCGGCCGCCAGTCGCTGCCCACGCGTCGCATCTGACAGAAAGAAGCCCGGGGTTCCCTTGCGCGGCTCCCAGGACACGCGCACCCACACTTCGAGAGCGCCAGCCAACAGGAGCACGGCCGCGACGCCGGCCGGCAGGCTGACTGTCAGCAGCGCGCGCCATCTAGGGCGGTTCACACCCATCCTCGACGCCAGTACCCGAGGATGGCGACGTACTCCTGGAGAATCCCGCGCACTTGCTCCAACGTGGCGCCGCGCGCGTGCTCGTAGAACTGGCTGCGAGGTACGGGTGTCGGCAGCACGGTCACATCCGGCGCCTGCTTTTGCCACACGAGTAGCGCACGCCGCATGTGGTACGGCGAGCTGACCAGGAGGATGCGTTTCCACCTGTGCTCGCGGAGAATCGCTTCTACAAACTTCACCATCTGATAGGTGTTCGTCGAGCGCTGCTCGAGCAGAATCGCGGATGCCGGCACACCCTGATCGACGGCGAGCGCGCGCATGACCTCCGCTTCCTGAAAGCTGTACACGTAACCCGAGGAGAGAATCAGAACGGGCGCATAACCGCCTTTGTACAACGTCACCGCTTGCGCGATCCGCTCCTGCGCGCCGCCGCCGGCCTTCCCGGATTCCCCCACGCCGGCCGCGAAGACGACGATGGCGTCCGCGGCCGCAGGCGGCGCGCTGCGGACCAGAGGCGCTGCGGACCACCAGAGGATATTGGTGTTGAAGATCAACAGGTAGACCGCGGCCAGGCCGACGACGGCCTGCGCGATGCGGTTGCGTGTCCGGCGGTAGGCGCGGCGGAGTTTTTCGTCCCACCGCTGCGCGGTCGCCGCGCGGCGCTCGGTCCCCTCAGCGATCAGGCGCTTCATCGCGGTGATACGACTCTGCCAGCTGTTGGCATGGGCGGCCGCTACCCGTCTGGCGACTTCCGATGCGGGCGCCTTGTCAAACGCCGCACGCACCGCTGACGCAAACGCATCGGCACCCGCGGCCACCGCGACGATGTCGCCGTGGTCGGCGTTGAAGCGCCGAATTTCCGGAAGGTCGGTGGCAACGACTGGAATCCCCATGACGAGGTACTCGTTGAGCTTGGTCGGATACACGTTGGTCGTGTAGTCGGTGAGCCGGTACGGCACGATGCCGACGTCGAAGTGTTTCACGTATCCGGGCAGTTCCGCATGCGGCCGCTGACCGAAGAGGGTGACGTTGCTACAGCGCTCGAGCGCCGAGACGTCGGTCTGCGGCGGACCGACGAGCGCGAAGCTCGCCTCGGGCAACCGCGATGCGGTTGCCGCGATCAACTCCTGATCAACCCACTGATGCAGGCCGCCGACGTAGCCGACAATCGGACGCCCGAGCCGCGCGAGATCCGCCGGCGCCGGCTCCGGTCCCGCGCGGACCTGATCGAACCGATCGAAGCTGACGCCGAACGGAAACAGGTGAACCCGACTGCTGAATTGCGCCGCGCGCTTGCGCAGCGCTTCCGACGTCACGAAGACAAGGTCCGCCTCTTTGAACAGCTGCTGCTCGCTGGGAACGATGCGCCGCGCGGCCGGCGAGCTCGAGGCGAGATCGTCAATGCAGTAGTAGATCGTCAGTTGCGGATCCAGATCCCTCAGCAGATCGAGCGCGAGCGGCGTCGGCAGGAATGTCCACGCGATCGGCCGGTAGAAGCCGGTGGCCCGCATCCAACGGCGCAGCGACCGCATCAGCAGGAACCGGTTGAGCCACCGCGCAATCCGCGAATACGGAAACGGAAAGACCAGCGGCGAGTAGACGAAGAGATTGGGCCGCTCCTCTCGGAACCCCTTCGTGCTGCGCCACCAGTTCCGGATCCGTTGACGCACGCGCGGCAAATCGCGAACCTTCGGCCCACGGACGCCGGTGTTCTCGAGAAAGAGCACCCGATGCCCTTCCGCCGCGAACGTCGACATGATTTCCTGATGGCCCTGCCAGATGAAGTCCCAATCGATGGACGAGATGCACAGAATGTCGGAGGTCGGTGTCACGGGCGCTCTGCTCCGCCGACACGGCCAAGCGCATCGTCGGGCAAGGCCGACGCGATGGCGCGCGCGAGCAGTTCGTAGCCGCGCGCCGTGCGAAAGTGCACGTCGTCAGTGAAGATCGGTTCCTCGATGCCGTTGAAGATCGGCCGCGCGTCGAGAAACGTCGTATCGTCCCTGCGAGCGAGCGATGCCATGGCCGCAGCCGTCTGGTCGTACAGGGCCCGCATCACGGATTCGCGGTACGCATAGGCGGTAAACGCCCGTTCCTCTGCCGCAAGCGGCTGCTTGAAGGCGACGAATGGCTGCAGCACCATCAGCCGGCTCGCGTCGAGACCGCGGGCGATAACCGTCAGCGAATGCTGGCCTTCCAGGTACACCGGAATGGCATCGGCGTACTCGGCCGGCGCGCCGAGCTGGCGTCTCGCCAACGCACGAGTCACCGCCGTCGGCTTCAGCCGACCACCCCAGAGCGCGGCGACCACGACCTCCTGACGGACGTTGTACCCGCCATAGGCCGCGTTAATGACTCGGACGCGGCGCGCGAATCTTTGTGCCAGGGCAGTTTCGAGAATCTCAGGAGCGAACCCCTGGGCAGTGGATCCTCCGACCAGCATGACGGTCGGGAGGCCGTCCGCCGGCGGCCCCGCAAGTTGGCCGTCCCACCCCGGACCGAACATGACGAACGGCTCGTACTCGAGATTCAGCGTCCGCTCCTCGAGCCCGGCGGTGGCGGAGCCGCGCGTGGCGTAGATGGCGAGCCGCGCCACGGCCTCCACTGCAACAAGCAGTGTGGCGAATACCACGATGTTCACGAGCGCGGTCCGTAGTGTCCGTGCCGCGCCGCGAAACGTCTCCACCCGTGGCGTCACGCCTGACCCGCCAACGCACGGTACTCCGCGAGCCACAGCGGCGCCGTGGCGTGAATGGCGTATTTCGAGACGATCAGCTCCCGCGCCAACCTACCGCAGCGTCGCCTTTCCTCGTCGTCGCCGATGAGCGTCTGAAGGGCGGTCGTCAGAGCCGATGCATTGTCGGCCGGAACAAGCCAGCCAGTGCGACGATGCTCCAGGAGCACGTCGGTCGAACCGGCGATCGATGTCGCCACGGACGCCAGACCGGTCGCCATCGCTTCGAGAAGGGCGATCGGCATCCCTTCACGAATCGAAGGCAAGACGTAGATGTCGCACGCGCGGAAGTACTGATCGATCTCGAGCGCCGACTCGACGAACCAGACTGAACCTTCGACGCCCTGCTGCGCCACGCTGGCTCGAATCGAGCTGGCCAGATTGGCGTCCACCTCGCCGTGCGCGGGGTCGGTACGGCCGACGAAGATCAGGCCGGATCTCGATCGCGCCGGCGCGGGAAGCGCCGCCCACGCGTCGAACAGCCAATCAGGGCGCTTGTCGCGCCCGAAAAAGCCGACGAACAGAATCAGGCACCGATCGCGAGGAAGACCGAGGTGATCGCGAATCACATCGCGTTCACCGGGCCGAGGCGGCCGGAAGCGATCGACGTCAACCGCGTTGCACACCTGGCGGAGCCGGTCTGGCGGCAGCGCCGCCGCTCGATAGGCATCCGAGAGACCGGGACTCACGCTGAGGTAGCGGTCTGCGGCGCCGTAGGCCCAGGCTGCGAGGCGTCCCTGCTTTCGCGCGTTCGCGGGCTCGTCGTGTCCGCCGGTCTGGAGCGTCAGCACGTACGACTTCCGAAAGAGGCGGCAGAACAGGGCGACGATGACAGCTTTCTTCGAAAAGCCGTGCAGATTGACGACGTCCACCTGGTGCCTGAGCGCCAACAGCGCGGCCATGAACCGCAGCGTGGCGCGGGCGCGAGACCACGCGCTGCGCGCATCGACGTAGATGCGGTAGATGGGCACGCCTTCCTCGCTCGTGCGTGCGGGCAACGACGGGTCGATGCTGGTCGTCAATACAGTGAAGCGCGCGCGGCCGGCGAGCGCACGCACGAGGGCGCGAGCCTGAAGCCCGCCGCCACTCAGCTCCGGGAAATAGGCGCCCGTCACCATCAGCACGGCCGGAATGGTCGCGGCGTCCCTGTCCGCAGCGGAGGGCATCGACTCGGCTACTGTCGCACGCATTGCATCAACACGTCGTGAAATGCGCGCGCGGTGCAGGCGATGTCGTAGCGGCGCGCCACGGCGTCGTGTTGCGCTGATGGCGCGAGCGTACCGGTGGCGGCCCTTTCGAGCATACCTTCCAGCGCCGACTGAATGGCGCGCTCATCGTCAGGCGGCGCCATCGGATACGCCAACTCGTTCAGCACGTCGGCCGTCGCGCCGGGCGCCGGTGTGAGGCCCAGGATTGGCTTGTGGAGCGGCAAGTACTCAATCAGCTTGCTGGGGAGAAACAGACTGTTGTCGCTGGGGGCATCGATGACCAGCAGAACATCCGCCCCGGCCGCGAGCGCGGCGCTCTCATCATGCGGCACTCGTCCGGTGAATTCAACGACATCGTCGAGCGCGAGGGCGCGCGCAAGATCGACGTACGCCGGGACGATCGTGCCCACGAACACAACCTTGAGCTCCTTCGCGAGCGGTCGTGCGCTGGCAAGGCGTCCGAGCGCCCGCAGCAGCGGCTCCGGCGTGCGGCGGCCCTCATAGAACCGTCCGGTGTGAACGATTCGAAGCGGGCTTCGAAGCGAATGGAACGGCGACTTCTTCTCTTCAATCGCTCGTGCGCCGCCCTGGTGTCCGTGCGGCACCACCGAGACTTTGGTCCGCCACGCGTCCGGATACTTGCGCATCACGCGATCGGCGGTCTGGCGAGTCACGAATATCAGCGCGTCTGCCTCGCGGACGATGTCGGCTTCCATCCGCTGCCAGAGACGACGCTGCCACGCCGGCGCCGTCGAGTACGGGGGATACGGGCTGTCCACCCACGGGTCGCTGAAATGCGCGACCCAGGGCAGCCCGAGGATCCGATGCAGCTTCAGTCCGATCAGATGGTCGGACCACGGCTGCGCGAACGACGCGAGCACGTCGAATCGTCGCTCGGATGCGGCGCTGCGAGCGGCACGCACCGCCGGTCGGATCCACACCCATTTTTCGTCCGGCATGTTCTTGAGCGGTGGGACAAGACGCCAGAGCGCGCGGAAGGCGAACCGCTCTTCCAGCGAGGGAACCTGCAGGCGAGTGACGCCGCGTGCCTCGAGCGCGGTGGCCAGCGCCCGATCCTGGTTGTATCGATTGGACCGTGCTCCGAAGCAGACGACCGATGATTCCCAGCCAAGCGGGACGAGTTGATTCAGGGTTCGACTGACCTGCACCGCTCTCGGGCCGGACAGCGGCGGCATGTCCCAGCTGATCGCCAGCAGTCGCCTCGCCGTCATGCCGCGCTTGCGTGCACGCGGGCGTCAAGAGCCTCGAGCGTACGGCGCACGTGGGCCTGCCACGTGTGCTGGGCGAGCGCCTCGCGCCGCGCCGCCGCGCCGAGCGCATGTCGAAGCGCGGCATCGCGTACGAGACGGTCCATGCCGGCGGCCAGCTGCTCGACATCCGCCGGTGGAACGAGCCAGCCGGTGTCGCCATGGCGCAGCACTTCGCCGATCTGATCCAGATTCGACGCAACGATCCCCTTGCCCATCGCCATGTACTCGAACAGCTTGGTCGGCGATCCGAAAAAGGGCGATCCATCCGCGTTCGGGACATGCGGCGACACCAGGACGTCGCAGGCCGCCAGATGCGCCGGTCCCTCCTCCTGCGCGACAAGGCCGGTGAAGACCACGGCGTCGCCGAACCCCGCACCGTCGATGATGCGGCGCGCCTGATCGGCCTCGGCTCCGGCGCCGATCATGAGCAGCCGCACGGCACCGCGATGCTCGGCGTGCTCGGTCAACAGTGCGACGAATGCCCGGGCCAGGACGACGGCGCCGTGCCAGGGCTGAAACGTCGAGATGAATCCCAGCACCGTGCGACCATCGAGCCCGAACCGTCGGCGGACCGCGCCGCCGTCGATCGCGGGACTGTACCGATCGGGATCGACGGCATTCGGGTTGACCAGCACACGATGCTCGTCCACACGCCTGGCGATCAGCTCGTCGCGCATCGCGCGGCTGACCACCACGATCAGATCGGCGGCGTTCAGGTTCAGAAGCTCGATTTGTGATGCGACGTCCTCGTATTTCAGGGGTCGTCCCCAGTGGCGGCTCATCCAGATTTCCGAGCCGTTGTACTCGAGGATGAACGGCACGCCCAGTCGATGGGCCAGCCGTAGGCCGGCGTAGTTGTTCAAGCTGTAGCGCTGATAGACGAACGAGATCGCGCGGCCGTCAACCGCGCGCAGCGTCTCGTCGACGAACACCGCGTTCAGCCCGAACGTCGGCAGCTCGCGAAAATTCCAGAAGCGTTCCGGAACTGGCACATGATGCGTTTCGACCTCCGCCCGCACCGTGGGCACTGGCGCAGTCGTCATCAGAATTGGCGCGCTGATCGTCGCGAGCTCGTTCAACACGCCGGCGATGTGTCCTACCGATCCGCCGGCGCGCACGCCGAAGCTCAAATCGGTGCGGAGATACAGCGGGGCGGCGGCACGGTTCCACGCGGGAGTAGAGCGCCCGCGAGAGATCTGGTTCGTCTCCTGGATCTCCCGGGCCGTCCGCCGCAGCAACGCGTCCTTGCTGATGGCTTCGCGAGCCAGCTGCCAGGACCAACGCAGGAGCAGGCCCACCGTGAATTCGCGCTCGCATCCTTCCGAATCGACAATGTAGCTGCGATCGCGAGCCATCAGGCGAAGGGCCCATGCGAGCATCGGACGGCCGGACGTCGAGAGCCGTTCCGTCAACAGGCGCGACGTGCGATAGCGCCAAATGTTCTGCAGCACACGTCCGCTGAGCACCCAGGAGCGGACGTCGGCGTCCGAGACGACCACTTCGCCCGGTTCGGCCGCCGGCAACGGCAGGCCTCCCCTGACCACCGTGATGCGGCTTCCGGTCACTCTCTGGAGCGGTTCACGGTAAGGCCGACCATCACGCCGAGTGTGGCGCCCACGGGTGCGAACGGTACGCCTGCAGTCGAGCGGACAGCCTGCGCGCCGCGAGCGCGGCGATATCCGGATGCAGCCGATAGTACTGCCGGCCGTCCTCGACCCGCTGAGGGCTGGGAGTGATCGATTCGTTCAATACTGCGCGCGTCGCGATCGCGAGCATGACCTTCGTCCAGAAGTAGCAGCGCTCTCGAATGGTCGTGAACGTATCATCGGCCCGAAGCGCCACTGGCGACTGGAGCACGACGTCTCCCGTATCCACGCCGCGCGACAGCCGTTGTATCGCCACGACGATCGGGCGATCGTTCAGGACGCTCCACTCGACCGTGCCCATGCCACGGATTTCCGGCAAGGGACCGTAGTGCCCGCCGAGACAGCCGAGTCGGGAGGCTTCGAGCACGCCATCCCTCAGCAGATCGCGACCTCCTGCATAGACCAGCAGATCGGCACGGAGACTGCGGATCGCGACAACCGCTGCGGGATCGTTGAAATCGGTCACCTGCACAACCGAGCGATACCTATCCAGGGCATGCACTCTGTTCAAAGGAATGTCCGGTCGCGGAGCCCCTCCCGTGCGGAAGATGATCGCGAAGGGCGAGTGGCCGTGCGCCGCGAGATACCGCATCAGGTCGATGCCGAAGAGATGACGCGCGTCGGCGTCGTAGGTCCCCAGAACGGCAACACCGCTCATGACTCGCGGAGCCGCTGACGGGCGGCATGCGCCAGCAAGAGGCTGTCGGCGAAGAATTTTGCGGCCCAGTCCAGGTACGCGAACACCGAGTAGCCGCCGTCGACGGGCCACGAACCGGCGAGACCGCCGCGGATTCCGGGATTCTCGCTCGTCAGCGACTGCACGCCCTTGAGCCAGTCCACCATCTTGAGGCCGGTGTTGACCATCGGCCAGTCGCTATTCATCATCCCGTGGCGCAGCCAGAGACAGGCAAACTGCGCGTTTCCTGGAAGGCACGAATACCGATCGCCGCTGGTCAGACGCCTCGTCAGCGTGGCCGGTAGGAACAGCCCGCGTTTCTCGCAGACGTGCATCATGGAGGCGGCGATTAGACGCGACGCGTCGATGTAGCGCGACTCGTTCAACAGCAGCCCCGTCTCCAGCAGCCCTTCGGCCACGTACGCCAGCGGGTGCGTCAGCGCGTCATCGTCGGCGCCCGTGGCGACGAAGCTGGCGTACGACACGAATCCATTCGGCCGCTGTTGTTCGATCACCCAGTCGAGGTGCCGTCGCGCGATATCCAAGTAGCGATGGTCGTCGGTGAGCACCCCGGTCGACGCCAGGCCGTAGGCTGCTCGAGCGTAGTATGCACGCGTCCGGCTCAACGGGCCGGGGGACAGGCCCTTGACGAACACGCCACGCTTGTCGACGCAATCGGCAAGAAAATCCGCCGCCCGGCGCGCCGCGTCCAGGTATCGGGCGTCCCCAGTTTCGACGAACGTCCGGTTCCACCCCTGCATGACCTGACCGGTGTTGAACGCAGCTGGCACGAGACCCTGGCTCCAGAAGCCGTCAGGATCCCCCTCGTAGCCGGCCCGCGTGGCGCCGCACGGAAGTTGGATCGCGATCTCCCAGTCTGCCGCAGCAAGCGCAGCCTCGCGGAAGCGGTCATCCCCTCGCAACCCGACGGCGTCCCAAAGTGTGGGGATGATGTAGCCGGTGGTTTCCGGATAGGCGGGCAGCCATCCGTGCGCGAACGAATAGCCGACCGAGAAGCCGCCGCACGCGGTCACCTCCTGCGCGCGCAACAGCCACGCCAGCGCGGCGTCCCAGTGCGTCAGGTCGTCGAGGACGGGCTCGAACAGGCCTTGCGCGTCACGCAGGAATACCTCCGCGTGACCGGGCACCTCCGGCTTGTATTTGGTCAGGTCGTTCAGCCGCGCCGGATCGACGGCGTTCTTCGGCGCCGGCGGCGGGGCGCTGGCCGCATTCGAGTAGAGGACCATCAAGCGGCGCAGGCGGGATCGCAGCTGGACGCGATCGCGCAGCGACGTCACCAGCCGGCTGGTCATCGCGAAGCGGCGCGCCGCTGCTCGGCACGGACCACCGAATGGTCCTGTGCACTCTGAAGGAGGTACTCAAGCGACGGCTGCGGCTCGACCACGAAGAACATCTGATAGGAAAACAGCCCCCGCGCGATTCGCATCAGTCCGCGATTCAGCGCCATCACCGTGCGGCCGAAAAGGCCGGTGCCAAAGACCAGCACGAAGGGGCCTGGAATCCCGTGCATCGCCCGGACGCGGAATCCACCCTGCTCGAACAATCGCCGGAACGAAGCGAACGTGAACAGCCTCGAGTGCGTCAGATCGAGAATGCCGCGCTTTCCATAGTTGAACTGCCCCAGCATCAGCATCAGCCGGTTAACAAAGAAGCCGATATTGGCGGTGCTGACCAGCAGCGTCGTGGTCGGGGCCAATGTCAAGGTGTCGCGCAACTGCTCCACGAACGCTTCGGGCGAATTGAGATGTTCGATGACGTCGAGGATCAGCACGTAGTCGTACTGCCGAAAGTCGAGGCGCGGCAGCCCGTCGTTCAAGTCGTGGCGGATGAAGGCATCGAGCTCGACGCCGCCAGCCAGCGGGTAACGGTCGACGCCCGTCACGTGGCATCCGCGCCGCTGGCGCAGGGCCGCGCCCACGTAACCACCGGCGCAGCCAAGATCGATCACGCGGGCGCCTGGCCGAACGGTGTCCAGCGCGGCGCTGTGGGGACTCGGGAAATCGAGCTTCGGCTGATAGTGCAGGTTCTCGACGTTCGTCGGGTCGCAGTCAAACCGGCGATCGTAGAGGAGGCCGAAGCGCTGGAATCGCGCAACCAGCACGGAAAGCGCCACGTTGGCCGCGTACTTGAGACCGTTGACGCGGCAGATCTCGTCGCCGTAGTAGGTCGGGATCGGCAGCTCCCGGATGCGCTGTTGCGCGATCATCAGCTGGACGATGATCTCGGTGTCGAAGTGGAAATCGTTGGTGTTGAGCGCGAACGGAATCTTCTTCAGAGCCGCGACGGAGTAGACGCGATAGCCGGAGTGGAACTCGCTGAGCGACGAGTTCAGCATACGATTCTGAAAGGCCGTCAAAATCTTGTTGCCGACGTACTTATAGAGCGGCATGCCGCCGCTGAGCGCCGCTGACCGCGTCAGCATCCGCGATCCGAACACCACGTCGACCTCGCCGTCGCGCAGCGGACGAACGAGATCGGGCAGACACTCCGGCGCGTACTGCCCGTCGCCGTGCAGGAGTGCGACGAAGTCAAATCCCCGCAGGATGGCAAAGTGGTAGCCGATTTTCTGGTTGCCGCCGTACCCCTGATTGACCGGGTTGAAGAGGACATGCACCGGGAATGGGATACCGCTTTGCGCGTCGCGGCTTTTCTCGAAGGTCGCGTCCTGCGACGAATCGTCCAGCACCAGCACCTCGACGTCGTATTCCTCGGCGAGGCGCGGCGGCACACGCGCGAGGACCGCGCCGATTTTTTTCTCGGCGTTGTAGGCGACGATCAGCACGAGAAGTCTCGGTTTCCTCATCGTGCGCTCAGGGGAACCTGATCGTCAGCCGCCAGCCTGTGCGTCGAACCGAATCGGCCGACCGCGCGCTCGATCGCATAGAAAACCGCCTCGAGGCCACCGATGAAGAGGATGAGGAGCGTGACCTCCGACACTCCCTGATACGCGAGAGTCAGGATGTAGAAAAGGCACGTCAGAACGACATAGATGGTGTGCATACCGGCGGCCGCCAGGCCTAGCAGCCGTTTCTCTCCGCCGCGCAAAATCATCGCGACCAGGCTCAACAGACAGACCAGTCTGTAGGTCAGATTCGAAAACGACAGGAACGACTGTACGGTCGTTTCGCGGCTGCCTCGCACGGATTCCGTCAGTCGTGCGAAGAACGACCGGACGATAAAGCGGCGATCGTTGTTCCAAATCGACAGCCATTCCTTCTTCGCCGCCTGGTCATGGACGAAATAGTCCTCGTACTTGTAGTTCACTCCGTACTTCTGCCGCGTCAGTTCGAAGACGTCCTCGTCCTTGTTGCCCAGACCATAGGGGTTGGGATAGTACCCGAGCCCGACCATGGCCACGTGCCACACCGAGCGCGTGGTGAACGTCAATTGCCCCCGTGCCAGAGACGACCGTACGACTTGCGGTGTGGCAACAACCGCGAAGGCAATGATGGGAACGACCAGTTTCCTCCGAAACACCGGCGTCGACGCTGCGACCCCGCACAGGAACAGCGACAGCGGCCACCATGATCCGCGAAGCCACACGCCGCACCCCAGGGCCAGGCCGGCAAGCGTCAACCAACCGGTCGTCTCGGTAGGACGGCGGTACGCCAGGAGCATCGCGCCCAGCACGACGAAGGTCAATGGAATATCCCAGTAGTAGTAAAACGGAAATGACACCAGGTCGAAGAACACCTGGTTCGACGAGTAAAGGTAGGCTGCAATCAGCCCGAGGGCGATGTTCCACTGCGAGAAGACAAAAAAGACAATCGGAATCATTGCCGCGTCGACGACGAGTTGCAGCGCTAGGGCGCGAAGGTGATTGTCGGGCAGCGCGGGAAACGCCAGCCGCGCCGCTTCGACGATGAACGAATACCCCACGTCGAGCGTGTAGAAGTTCACCCACCCATGTTCAGCGCCAGGAGGCAGCCGTTCGTACGGAGCGGAGTTGCTGATCGGACGCGCATATCCCGGGAGCGCAAGCACGCGCAGGTCGACCTGCCCGATCCGTCCCTCGCGCAGGCCGGTTGCCATCGAATGAAACGCCCGATATGACGTTGGGACAACCGGGCTCGAAGGGTTCTGGTTTTGCCACACGATGACGAAGCGCGAGTTCACCCATTGAAGAGCGACCACGACCAGCGCCACAGCGATTGCCAGCCGTTTCAGCCACGAGAGATAAACGTTCGACATGCTACCGTGCGAACTCAAACACGTACTCACGCCGGCCATCGAGGGCCTCGTCAGCTTCGAGGTCGAGAGCGACGCATGGCAGGCGCACACCGTAGGATGGCGAGTACCAAGCGGGCGACACCGTCGGTAACAGCGCGGCAGGCCCGCTCATCGTCAGGATGGTCGCCACGGAGCGAATCGTAAACTGACCGGGCCCTGCGATCGATATCTCGACCTGCGGCGCGAAATGAAAGTGCCACCGCACACGGTACATCCCTTGGCCTCGCAGGACATCCGTGATCGTGACTGCGCCATCCAACCGTGACAACGTAAACGTGCGCTCGTGCACGACCGGCTGCGGCAGGCGCGCGAAGCCGTGATGGCGCCCGCGGTATCGCAGGTCGCCGTTCCGCTCGTCGACCTCGAGATGCTCGGGTGACGCTTTCTCGAACATTCGGAACAGCCACCCCGGTCGAAGCTCATTCTGCTCCTCGCCGCCGACGCTCAGCGTGTTGTGCGACATGGTGGAGCGAAACAGGTTCCGGGCGTCAGGATCCGACGTGTACACATAGCTGCCGGGATCGACGAACACCGGCAGGCCATCGACGTGGTACTCGAAACCGAGCAGGTCATTGTGCTTATGGTTGCCGAACCCGGCGGTGCCGACGATGCCGTTCGTGATGAGAAGGTAATCGCGCCCGCGCCGCATCACGGTCAGCCCGGCTTTGGGAAAATGGCGGAGACCGTCCCGCGGCATGGGTTCCGACGGCGAAGCCGCAGGTGGGTCGAAGCCCCACCAGGCTGTCTCCCACGCCATCCACTCTCCGCCATGCGAGGTCCACACGAGGTTGCCGAGGACACCGGCCGCGGGACCGAACAGGTGTCGCCCGTCCTGCGGTTGTGCCGTGCCGTAGCCGCTCAGGATGTGAAGCCGCCCGTCGTCGGCATCGCCAACCTGCGGCATCAGTCCGTCAGGCCTCTGAACGGCGGCGAGAAAGTCGACCATCGTGCTCAGACGAGTGCGGATGCCCGGCGCAAGCGGCGCGCCCACGTAGTCGGCCAGGCGGGACGCGGCCAGAAACAGCTCGGTCACGAGCCGGTGATAAGGGACCGAGGACTCGAAGTCCGCCCCGTCCGGCAGCACCTGCGCGGCCATTTCTTCCACGAGCCACGAGCGGCACTGCTGATTCCACAGCCGGCCGCGCGGCAGATCGTCGAAGACCGCCGCCAGAAAGAACAGGCCGACGATGTTGCTGAGGAAGTGATTGCTCGTCACGCCGTAGTGGTTTTCGAGGTGACGTTCGATGAACGTCCCGTGCTCGAACAACGCCTTGTAGGCGTCTTCCCAGAATGTCGGCTCGACACTCGGACAGTCCCGGATCAGTTCGAGGCCGATGGCCCAGTTCGCCGCCCGCAGCGCGACGTCCATCGTACAGGCCCAGTTGACCGCGGTGGAGATCGGATTGGCTTCCATGAAGTCGCGCAGCTCGCGCGCGATTTCGTGAGCGAACCGATCGTCGGCCGTCAGCCGGTAGGCCTGTCCGAGGAGCGGCCAATGCTGGCATCGCGCCAGCTCCCACGGCAGCTTGACGTCGGCTCGACCGGGTCGCATCTCGTCCAGGTTCCACTCCACGAGGGGAACGCCGCGCGGAAAGCGCAAGCCCGACACGGGATCCAGATACCAGTCGATCGGCCGGTATCCATTCGCGCCGGCCGCCCGATCGGGATCGTCGGGAGTGTACGAACCGCTGCCGAGCAGATTGAATTCGTGACGCAGCACACGACGTGCGGAATCGATCGTCGCCTGTACCAGAGCAGGATGTTCGCGGCGCAGTTGATCGAGCCGGACGTCGCTGACATTGACGTAGAGGGCGTGTCGATTCAGCCGTCTGCGCACCCACTCCTCGGCGGTAACGCCGGCGTCGTTCAGTTCGTCAGCCCATCGTCGAGCCGGAGGAACGACGACAGGCGCGGGCGGCGGGGCCGGAGCCGCCCGCCGGAATCGCGAGAGAAGGCCAGCCGCCCTGCGCAGCATCATCACGACTGAGGCTTCCGCGCTTTGATGATCAGGTTCCAGCCAGCCAACCGCTCGACGACCGGCAGAAAGTAGCGGAGCCTGATGGGAACGAGCTCCGGCGCAAGCTGACGCTGTACGATCGCAATCTCGGTAAAGTCGCGAAACAGCGCGCGGAGCCGCGGTTTGGTGTAGACCTTGACGAGCGGCCGCGCGTCATTCCCCGTGAGTTCCACGGTCTGCGACATGATGTCGGACATCGAGCGACTAGCGAGATCGCCGTTTTTTAGTCCGAAGTGCCAGACGAGATTCCGCCAGTACTGGAGCGAGTTCTCCGCGTACACCATGACGATCGCCCGCCCGCCCGGCTTGAGCACGCGGAGCATTTCGGCCACAGTGCGCTTGGTGTTCGGCGTATGGTGGATCACGCCGTTCGAATACACGAGGTCGAAGGTGTCGTCATCGAACGGCAGCGATTCGGCGTCGTGATGGACGAACCGGCCGGTCAGTCCACGCAGGCGGAAGTTCTCCTGCGCCAGTTGAAGATGCCCGGCAGACAGATCAACGTCGGTGACGATGGCACCGTGCATCGCGAACTGCGCAAGGTCGGTGCCCATGCCGCCGCCGATTTCGAGCACTGATTCGCGCGCGTGCATCGTGAATTCCATGACGTCGCGCATCCACGGGGCGTACACGCCATATCGGTGCCGCTCCACCTCTTGGAACCACTCCAGCGTATGCGGTTGCGCCGAGCGCGCCGTTTCCGATCCGACAGGATTGTTGTTCCACTGGTTCTGAATCTCGCGTTTGTCGGTGTCGCCGGTGTCGATCTCAACGGCTGCGGCGTTGCGTTCCAGGCCGCCAACAAAGGTCCACAACCGGCCGACGTGGCGGCGCCAGGAATAGTGGTCAGCAACCGCCTGGCGCGCGTTCCGTCCGAGGGCGTGCACCAGATCCGGGCGTTTTGCGAGCCCGACCACGCCCGCCACGAACTCATCGATGTTACCCGGAGTGCAAAGCACCGATCGCTGGTCGGTCACCGTCAGCGTCGGACGCTCCAGGTCGGCGGGACGGAGCGCCGGCGAGAGCACTTCTCCAATCTGTTCGAGATCACTCGCGACAACGCCGCCGCCCATCGCCATGTATTCGAAGACTTTGGTCGGCGAGCCGAAGAACTTGCCATCGACCATGTGGCTGTTGTGCGGCGAGACATAGATATCGCACGCCTTCAACAGCTGCGCACCCTCGGCTTGAGTGACTCTGCCAACTCGTTTGACCCGCTCGTCCAGGCCATGCCGTTCCACTTCTGCATCCAGCTGCGGCTTGTGCGTGCCGTCGCCAATCAGCAGAAATTTCACCGACGGCACTTCAGCGCAGATGCGCGGAACTGCCGCCGCCAGCACGTCGATCCCGTGCCACCAGCCGAAGGTGCCGGTGAACCCCACGACGCAGTCAGCGTCGCCGAACCCTTGTGCGCGACGGATGGCGCGCCTCTCTTCCGGCGCGGCGGGCGCGTAGGTGTCGAGATCCGCGCCGTTCGGATTGACGAAAATCCTGTCAGCGTTGATGCCGCGCGATACGAGATCCGCCTTGACGTGCGTCGAAATAACGGAGACAGCCGTCGCCTGGCGGAACGCGAACTCCTCGGCCTTTAGATACACATCCTCATAGAAGGGCGCGGTGTTGTTGAAACCGCGCTGCATCGAGATCTCGGAACCGTTGTATTCGACGATGTACGGGATCTGAAGCTCGCGGCTCAGGAGTGCAGCGACCCAGTTGCCGAGGCAGAGGCGTTCGTAGATGTACGCGGGCCGCAGCAGCTTACACGCCGTCTTGACAATGGGATAGTAATGATCGGATGCGCTGACCATCGCGTCCTCGTTGACGAAGTGCTGCGGCGCATCCATCACCACCTGCCGTACGCCAAGAGTGTCGAGAAGCTCGTAGCGCTGCGGCAACAGGCAGGCGAACGAACGTGTGAGCGCGGCCAGCTCTTTCGCGACGTAACACGTGTGGCCGTAGCTGCCGCCAGAGGTGATGCGCACCCAGAAATCGGTCCGGAGGTAGAGGCCAGCGTCGAACGTCAGCGGCGGGTTCGGCCCTGAGGAACCCGTGCGGAACGGCACAGGACGCGCACCTTTGCTCCACCGATCCAGCTGGGCGAGCAAGTCGTGTCGGCGCACCGGGAACATGCCACGGTAGATCCATCGCAGGCCGGGCTTGAAACGCTTCGACGCCTCGAGCAGGCGATGGGCCGGACGGCCGAGGCGTTCCAATGCGATGGCCGCAACGCGATGACGATGGAGACTCCGCAGGCGCTCGAGGTCGACGTACTCAACCGCATGTTCGTTGGGCCAGTGAAGCCAGACGCCCAGGCCGCGGCCAAGCGCTACCCTGACGATCCGCAATCGCGCGCGATCGACGAGGCCGCTGGTCAGCGCGATGACAACGCCAGCGATGCCTGGATGCCGATCGAGCTCACGAATCACGTCGGTCGTGGCTGCGAGCGCGCCGACGTCCAGCAGCACTCGGTGGCGCTCGGTAGTGGCGGTCAGCGCGTCGGTCGCGAACACAGCGACGACATCGAGTTTTCGACCAACATACAAGTAGCGCGGCGATTCCGTGGACTGCATCTAGGGGGTCGACGCGTTCGGGCGCGTCAGTTCGTCGCGTCGTGAGCCGTTCCAGCGCGCGTTGGGATCGGGCGGCAGGAGCCACCCCACGTGGTCGAACCGAAACGACGTTGTGCGCCATCGCGGCAGGTAGTTGGCGAGCACCAGCGCATACGCGCCGTCTTCGGGCACTTCGATCGCAAGCCTGAAGGACCCCGGATGACTGATGTTCAACTGCCGCACCCATCTCCCGCCCTGCTGCAGACCCACGGCGAAGCCCCCGTCCTCAACCTTCCCGCTCCCCAGCAACAACGCCCCTTTCTGAAGTGTCTGATCGCGCCCCTTGCCGAGATACGTAACCGCGCCATCAGCCCTTCCCGACACGACCCACTCAGAGTCGAGTCGCTCGACGATCCTCGCCTTGTACTCGACGCCGGACAGAAATGCCGGTTGCAGTCCCTGCCGGAAGAGCGCGCCAGGGACTGACATGAACTCGGGCGCGCTGACGATGCGCATCACATCGGTCGACGTCCCGAACGATTGATACGCGCGCTCGGTGGCCCATCCAGGTCGAAGCGTGACGAACAGCGGCAGCGCAAGGCGTGAGAAATCGCGAATGCGGTCGAGTCGACGCAGACACGACACCTGGTTCTCACGCATCTCCAGGTGACTGAATGCGAATCCTCCGCGTCCGTTCACACTCCTGCGGTCGTAGTAAACAGGTATGTAGACCCGCACGGGCTCAGGTAGCCACTCAGGCGTGACCACGGCCAACGTTTCCGAGAAGTCGACGAATCGTTCGCTCGCGTCGTAACGCACCTTGATCGGCACGAGGTCGTCCTGGCACCCGCCGGCAATTTCCGCGACCAGGTATTCCATCTCGATTCGAGCGGCGGGATCTCGACTGAAGGCCCCGGCCGACCGATCAGACGAGACACTCACCCACCCATCGGCTTGCGGTACTGCCGTGACGGCGACTGTGTCCTTTGGGGCTACCTGATAATCCCGGATCAATTTCCTGACCTGTGCCGTCTGATACGCTCGCAATCCCGCCAGCACGACAAACATCAGCACGACGACCGCGGCCGGGGCGATGAGGGCACCCGCTCGCTCGCGAACACGGCTCAGGGCAGCGTTGACGGCCTCCGGCGAACGGCGCAGCGCCAACGCACCGCGCAGCGCACGCTCGGCCATGAACCCCAGCACGAGCCAGCCGATCACCTCGAGATGAAAGTAGTGCCGGGCCTCGAATTGCATCGCGGGCGTTCCGGCAAAGTACAGGATCGCGAAGGTCCACCAGGCCATGAGGCGGAGGCTGACGAGCGCCACGCCCATGAGGGCGGCAACCGCCAGTGCCGGTCCCACTCCCCACAACCACCCGAGCAGCATCGCGCGAGCCGTGTAGAACCGCAGGATCCAGGTGTGGTGCACGAATTCCGGCACCTGAGTCCGGAACGGCAAGTTGATGACTTCCAGCGCCGCTGCATAAATGCGAAACAGCACGTCGGCCGGAAAAGTCAGCACGACCTGCAGCCAGTACTGTTTCGCGGCGGCGTCGTACGCCGTGGAGCCAAGGGTCACGGACTGCGACGTCAGATGGGCGTTGGTCGCGTAGCTGCTGATGATCGCGTTGGCGTAGGTGTCGTTGTAAAAGTGACCCAGGCTGTAGAACGGCCCCGCAATCGCCAGCTGCTCGTCGAACGGGGTCATCAGGCCAAGGATGGTCACGTGCCAGGAGTTGTTGGCACTCGAATACGTGCGAAGCAACGGGAACGCCGAAAGAATGCCGACGGTCAAAAACAGGACCGTTGCCGCACACTTGAGGCGCAGCCAGTGGCCCGCGTCCTTCGGATCCGAGATCCATATCGCGACGATCACCGCCGGAACACCGAGCAGAAGGTCCGTGCGGAAGCCGAAACCGATCCCCACGACGGCGCCGGCAGCGGCCGAGCACAGCCAGAGACCGCCTTTGCCCAATCGCGCCGTGGCGATCCATGCGGCAAGTGCCAGGACGCCAATCACGAACGGCGCTTTCAGATAGTCGCGCAAGTGAGGAAGGTTGTTGAACTGGCTGCCGGACGATGCGAACGCTGCGGCGACGATGCCGGCGAGCCACGGCCGCATGACCACGCGCATGAGGGCATAGGTCGCGAGGGCGGTCGCCGCGAATGCAAGAGCGAACAGCGGCTGGAGAGCGGCCCATGACACGCCGCGCCATCTCCACAAGACGGCCGCTGATTTCATCATGTACCGCGACATCGCCTGGAACAAATCTGGCGGCGCCGTTCGCACCTCGATCGGAATCGATCGGCAATCGAATGTCTTCGATCGCAGGTCGAGAAACTCCGCCAGCCCACGAACCTCCACCGGATTCGCCACCCGGACGAATCCCCTTCCGCACGCATCCATCACGGCGACATCGAATGAACCCCGATAAAACTGCCCGATGCCTCCGCCATCGTCGTAGGCGCGCAAATAGGCGGTCGCGGCATACGCACATCCGATCAGAAGGGCCAGGGCGATCGCGGCATCCGCCCCCCAGCGACGGGCAGGTACGGCCGCTCGCTTCCCATCCGCCGGCATCACCGGGATGTGAGAATCATCGGCAAGCTGTTCGCGATGTGGCGCCCGAGCATCGCCTGGCCTTCATCCGTCAGGTGAACTGAATCAAAGAAGTAGCGCTCGCGTGGGTTCAACGCCGTCCGACTCCAGACCTCGAGGTCGATCAGGTCGACCGACTCTTCGGCAGCCAAGCGCCGCAACAGTTCGTTCAATCGGGCGCTCAGTTTGGCCAGTACATAGGGATTGTCCGTGTAGGTCGGCAAATGGCCCGTTCTCAACATCTTCTCGGTGGGCGCCCGATCGACTTCGTACAGACCGGGCAATGTGAACAGGACGACGCGGCTGCCGATCGAACGCATTTCGCGAACGATCTGTCGAATCTCTGGAAAAAAGACCGGAACAAAGCCATCGAGGCTGGTCACCTCGCGAGCGAGCGGATCCGGGTGCTTGGGCTTTGTGTACGCCGCCAACGCCGCCGCTTGAGGATTTCGAGACCGCGTGGTCACCGCGCGGGCGACGCCACGGATCAAACGCACGGTGGCGAACGTCGGATGGCCAAACACCTGCTCCTCGTTGAAGAAGCCGTTCCAGCCGAGATAGACAGTGGTGACCTCAGGTCGGAGCGCTTTGAGCCGGCCCAGCTCCATCAGCACATCCCGCGAGCTGTAACCTTCGACGCCGGCGTTGACGACCTCGACGGCGATGCCGCGCCGGCGAAGCGTTTCCTCCAGCACGCGCGGGTAGCTGGACGATTCAATCATGCCAAATGTACAGGAATCGCCGATGGTGACAATTCGGGGCGCGGCGTGCGCGCGATCGATCTCGGGTCCGCGAAACCCGTCGCGATTGATCCGAACGAAGATTTGAGCGGGATCGGATTTCAGCCCTGCCAGGTATTCCTCACCAAGTACACGCCCCGTGTGCTGTGCGAACTCTGCGGCTTCCGCATGCGTTTCCACGAATCCCGGACGTAAGAGTGCGTGCCAGGGATGCGCGCGGTCCGGCATCTGATACGGATGCAGGCTCGAGAGCGGCGGAGGTGGACGCACGGCGAACAACAGCCGCGCCGCCACCTCGAAGACAACCGCCGCGACCAGGAGTCCAGCGAACGGCGTGCGCCATGAGCGCGTCAGGATTGTTCTGCCTTCGCGGCGGCGATCATCGTTCCTCCGGCGGGACATGGCCAGAGAGAAGATCTTCAATCTGCAGGGCGACGGCGGACGTTTCGACGATTTCGGCGAATGGAATCGGCGCGGTGCCACCGGTCGCGATTGCGTCCCCGAAGCGGCTCAACTCTTCGAAGTGCCCTTTGTCGGGCTCGCCGCTCTGCCAGAGAACCGAGCCATCGCTCGCCTTCGTGAGCTTCTTGAAGTCGTCGACGATGAACGCCTCGCCGTCGCAGAACACGGTGATGTATTCCTTGCCAAGACCGCTCTTGGGGCCGAGCGCCGTGTATACCAGACTCGCCACAGTGCCATCCTCGTAAGTAATGGTCGCGGCGAAGTTGTCGTTGCGCGCGTACGGCAGCTCGTGTGGATCGATCCCGGACGCCTCGACCGAGCGCACCGGCGCCCCGGCGAGGAAACGGAAGACGTCGTACATATGGCATGCTTCGCCAACATTCCGGCCGCCGCCATGGACGCCGTGCACCCAGTGATCGAGCGCGATGTAGCCGGCGTTGAGCCGGTACTGAATCATCAGCGGCGATCGACGTCCCGACAGGCGTTCCTTCAGCATTTGCAGTGCTGGTGAAAAGCGGCGGTTGAATCCGACCATCACCAGCGGTTCGCCGACCGTGGCCGAATGGACGCTCACCACCCGCTCGAGCTCCTCCCATGAAATCGCGAGCGGCTTCTCCACGAACACGTGCTTCCCCGCCGCAAGGGAACGGACCACCTGGTCGGCATGCTCGTGATGCCGCGTGGCAATCACCACGAGCTGAAAGCCTGGATCGTTCAGGACCGCGTCCAGATCGCTGGTGAGCACCTCCACCTGGTTGTCGCGCGCGAAGTTGCTCCCCTGAGTGCCGGTGCGGCTGACGATGCCGCGCAGAAAGTACCGATCGGCGCGCTTTTTCATCTGCGGCACGAGCATCGCCGTGCCGAACGCGCCGGCGCCGACAAGGGCGTAATTGATGCGTTCGCCAGGAGACTCGCGATGGCCGCGCAGCGTCACGCGCGCCGGTTCATCCTGTGTTTCTTGCTGATCCGGATAGTGAATGAGCACCCCGAGCGGCAGCGCGTCGTCGGCCTTCGCCAGCTCGGCGTATGTGGCTGGCGCCGCGTCGATGGGCACGACTCGGTCGATAAGCGCGTCGAAGTTCATGCGCCCGTTGGCAATGAGCTCGAGGTAGGTCTGCATGTTCCGGTTGAGCGTCCACCTCACGTACGCGAAGGGATAGTCGCGCCCCTCCGCTTCGTACGTCGCGTCGTATCGGCCCGGTCCGTACGACGTGCTCATGAGCAGATCGATTTCCTTCCGATAGAAAACCGACCGATCGACGCCGAGACCGACGTCGCCGACGATGACGACCGTGCCTTTCGCACGGGTCAGCTCCATCGCGAGGTTGATCACGGTGTTCGACTTCGTGGCCGCGGTGATCAGCGTGCGATCGACGCCGAAGCCGCCGGTCAGGTCCCGCACCAGCGCTTTGCAGCCGTCGGCATCGGTGGCGCCGGCGTCGAGACCAAGCGCGAGTGCCCGCTTGACGCGTTCCGGATCGGTGTCGAGTCCAATAACGCGGCAACCGGCGGTCTTCAGGAGTTGAATGGTGATCTGCCCGATCAGGCCAAGGCCGACCACTGCCACGCGCTCGCCCAACTGAGGCGCCGCCCGGCGGAGGCCCTGCAGTGCGATCGCGCCGACTGTTGCGGAGGCCGCGTGCTTTAACGGGCAGCCCGGCGGCACCCGGCACACGAGGTTTCGCGGAACGTTCACGTAGTCCGCATGGTTCGCCTGACCCGCACCGGCGGCGGCTACGAGGTCGCCGGCCGCAAGGTCGTGGATACCCTCGCCGACGGCCACGACTTCGCCGGCCGCCGAATAGCCAATCCCCCATCCCTGCGCGTTCAAGTCCGACGCGACCGGCACGGATGGCGCAGCGCCGACGCTCGCGGCGGCGGTCTGTCGCGCGCGTGACAGCCGGTACTCGAGGATCTGCGAGAGCCGGCGGGCGGCCTTGCGCGGATCCCGGAGGCTCGCGCGAAAGTAGTGCCTGAGCAGCCGCGCGCGATCGAGGCCGCGTTCGATCGCCGGCGTGTCGGGCGCAGCGACACTCGCTGGTCTCAGCGGCGCCACCTCCGTCCCCACGCTGACGAGTGAGTAGTGAACGCGAATCAGCACCGTACCGGGCTGCACGACCGGACGCGGCATGCGGGCAACCGTCACGCCGCTCATGTTCATCAGTAGTTGACGCATAGTTCAGGGCCGCGCATTCGCCGCAACGAGCGGAGAATCCTGCCGGTTGGCGGGCAGCGACGATGCAAGAGTCTGGAGGCGCGCCGGCGTCAGCCGGACGAGGCCGATGCGGTAGGTGGCGAGCACCGGTAGCGGCGTGCGGGTTGTGATAAGTACCACGCGAGTGTTCACGCGAACGCCGTAGCTGGGAGACACCCAGCCACTTTCGATCGCCACCGATGATCCTGGCGCCGCGTCCACAATCTGCAGCCACGCGTCGCGTCCGGCCGCGCGAAGGCGAACATCGGTGCCATCGACCACGGGGTCGAGTGCCGGATCCAGATGGAAACGCCACACCAGCTCGCGCGAACCGCGGCCCTCGACCGAATCGCGGACGAGGACGTCCGGACCTTCCTTCACGAGGAGTACTTCGCGCGTCACGAGCACCGGCGGCTCGAGGCGCCCGTAGCCGTTGTGCGAGCCATGGAAGTAGTCGGCGCCCGCACCCCAGTGCCAGACGACGTTCTGAGGCCGCGCGTCGTCTCGAAGGTGCCAGAGATGATCGGGCGACACGAGTCGATTCAGTTCCTCTCCGTCGATCTGCACGACGTTGTGAAAGGCCGTGCTGCGGAACAGATTGCGCCATTCTTTCGACGCGGTGTAGAGGTACGCACCGCAATCTGACACCAGGTTCATGCCGTCGAGCCAGATTTCGAGACTCGTGATGTCGCTGTGTCCGTGGCCGCCACGCCCGTGCATGCCTACTTCACCGCAGTCGATGAAGACGTGAGCGCGATCGGTCCGGAGGACGTAGAACCCTCCGGCGTCGAACGCTTTCGATTCAACAGCGGGCGTCGTACCCTGAATGCTATCGAAGCGATCGGCGCCGTCAGGTCCGAGCAGCCAGAACGTCTCGTCGGAGAAACCAGCAGCGGCGCGCTTGAAATCGGCCCGCCCGAACATCACGGCCCCAGCCGCCAGGAGATACCGATGATCGTTGATGTCCTGGCCGCCGAGCTTCTGGATCCGGCCGTCGTCGGCATCGCCGACGAGCGGGATCGTGCCATCGGGCTTGATGTACGCCTCAACGAACTCAAACATGCGGTCCAGCCGCGCAACCCACGCCGCCGACAGCCGGTCGCCGTGAATGTCGAGCAGCAGGTGGGACGTGAGAAACGCTTCGAGGACGAGCCGGTGATACGCGGTGGATTTTTCGAAGTCGACGCCGTCTTCACTGGTCTGGTTGAAGATCTCCGCGGCAATGATCTCCCTGCCGGTCTGGAGCCACTGTCGTCCCTTCGGTGTCGCGCGGAAGAACGTTCCCAGAAACACCAGGCCGACGCCATCGCACAAATAGTGGTTGCCGTTGACTTCACCTCGCTCGAGGTGGCCCGCGATGTACTCCCCGTGCATGTACAACGAGCGTAGAAAAGCTGCTCGAAATGCGCGGGATCGGCAGGCCGCGGCGTCGGCAAAGAAATAGAAGCCCCAGATCCAGCTGACTGCCCGGAGCGCGACGTCCATCGGGCACGCCCAGTTCACGCCGTGGGCCCAGGGGTTCCGGCGAATCCAATCGTACGTCTCATCGACAAATTCCCGGGCGTATCGTTCATCGCCAGTCAGCCAGTAGGCCTGGCCGAGCGTCGTGAAGTGCTGACAGCGGCTGAGCTCCCACGGCACCTTCACGTCGGTCGGCTTATCGATCTCGAGGTACTCCATCTGCGGCGCATAGTCGACCGGCCACTCACGGCCCGACTTGAAGTCGGTGTGCCAGGGCAGGCTGGCTGCGAGCGCGACACACCCGGAGCCGAGAAGATCGAACTCGTGCCGGAGTACGCGGTCGGCCGCCCGGACGATTGAGTCCGGCGAATCCGGATATCGCGCACGAAAGACGCGCGTCCATGCTGACTGGCGGTCGGGCGACAGAAAAAAGGGCGCCGCCTGCTGCTCCTGCCACAGGGCGTCGATCGATGGGGCGCCAGCCGCCTTGACCAGCACGCGCTCGGTCAGCATGCGAGGGTACACGCGGGACCACGGGCGCTGGAGCTGCGTCCAACCGATCTCTGTCAGCCGCACCGCCAGCTCTCGCGGCGTCTTCCTGGCCGCGCGGCGCGCACGTTCGAGCAGCTCACTCATTCGAACAGGAAGCGACCAATGACTGCGGCGATGCGTTCGGCTGCCCGGCCGTCCCACAACTCGGGCATCCGTGCCGGCGTCGCCGCGCCGACCGCCTGCTCGAAGCCGTTGACGATGTCCTCGGTGCGCGTCCCGACGACGCGGTTTGTGCCATGGGTGACCGTGATCGGCCGCTCGGTGTTTTCGCGCAGCGTGAGGCATGGAATTCCGAGCGCGGTCGATTCCTCTTGAAGACCTCCGGAATCGGTCATGATCAATCGTGCATGCGAGGTCAGTGCGAGAAAGTCGATGTAACCGAGCGGTTCGGTCAGGATGATCCCTTCCAGCTCCCCCTCGAGATCGAACTCACGCAGGCGGTTGCGTGTGCGCGGGTGCACTGGGAAGACGACCGGCATGCGCGACGCGATCTGCCGCACTGCCTGGAGGATGCTGCCCAGCGTGGCGCGATCGTCGACGTTCGAGGGCCGGTGCAGCGTCAGGACGGCGTACGGCCGGCCGGCGACGGGAATGCGATCGCGAATGCGATCGAGCCCAGCCAGCGGCTGATGACGGCGCAGCGTGTCGATCATCACATTGCCGACGAGATGGATCTTTGCTTCCGGCGTGCCTTCGGCTCTCAGATTCTCGTTGCCGTCGCGTGACGGCGTGAGGAGGAGATCGGCCAGCCGATCGGTGACGATGCGGTTGATCTCCTCTGGCATCGTGCGATCGAAGCTGCGGAGTCCCGCTTCGACGTGTGCGATCGGAATGAGGAGTTTGGCGGCCACCAGCGACGCCGCCATCGTGGAGTTGACGTCGCCGACGACAACGACGAGGTCGGGACGATCGGCCAGGCAGATTTCCTCGAAGGCCATCATCACCTTCGCGGTCTGCACCGCGTGGCTGGCCGAGCCAACCCCCAGGTCGCGATCCGGAACCGGCAACTGCAGCTCTTTGAGAAAGCCGCCGGCCATCGACTCGTCGTAGTGCTGACCCGTGTTCACGAGGACCTGGCGGACGCGCGAATCGCCTCGCAGCGCGTCCATCACCGGCGCGATCTTCATGTAGTTGGGTCTTGCGCCGACGACATGCACGACGGTCCTGGTCCGGCTCAAAAGCAGTCCTCGCGTCCTTCGACCCACGACGCGTGCCACAGCACGGCGTTCATGACGGTCCACAGCGGAAAGCTGACGCTCTGACGGCCGGCGATCTGGTCCTTGAGCAGCGTCGTAAAGTAGTCGCCGTCGATGAAGCCCTCGGTGCGGAGGGCCGAACGTTCGAACGCCGCGAGGCACCGCGCGCCGAAGTCACCCTCGCGGAACCACTCCTCCATCGGTGCGCCGAAACCCTGTTTTTGCCGGTAGATCATGTCGTTGTCGAGATACGGCGCCGCCGCCTGTTTCAGCAGCCGCTTGCCGACGCCCTCGCGGAGCTTGTAAGACGAAGGGACCCGCGTCGCGAAGTCGACGACGTCATGGTCGAGGAACGGCACCCGCGCTTCGATTCCGTGCGCCATGGTCAGCTTGTCGACCCGCATCAGCAGGTGTTCGGGTAGCCGCAGCTTCATTTCGAGGTACGGCATCTTGCGCAGGAGGGCCGGCTCGGCGAGGCGACCGTCGAGCGGCGCCAGGTATTCGCGGACGACGGCGTGGCTGTCCAGCGAGCGGTGGCCCTCGGGGACGAGCCCCGCCACAGGACAGTCAATTGATTGGCGGAACGGCGTGACATCTGGCGTCAGGCGTCCCCGCTTCTCACCCCACCAGCACACCGCGCCGCCCCAGAACAGTTCTTCTCCACGGCGCGCGCGTCCCTGGACCTCGAGAGCCTCGCTCGACAGCGCGGCCCTGGGCTGCAGCAGCGCGGCGCCGACCTGGCGCCACCACGGCAGGCGCTGCCGCGCCGGCTGATACACCGCCTCGTCCAGGCGACGGTAGTGCTCACACCACCAGTAACCCAGGAAATTCTCGTCGGCGCCTTCGCCCACCTGCACCACGGTGGTACCGCTGTCCTTTACGAGCTTCGCGAGGAAATACAGCGGGATGCAGACGTTGTCAGCAATCGGCTCGTCCTGAAGCCGCACGAGCAGCGGCAGGAAATCCTGCATCTCGTCGCGATTGATCAGGGTTTCGTGATGATCGGTGCGATAGCGCTGGCTGATCCGCCGCGCGAACTGGAACTCGTTGTAGTCCTCTTTCCCCTCGTAGCCGATCGTGAATGTCGTCACCGGGCGGTTCATCAGTTCGCTCATCAGCGCGACGTTCATCGACGAGTCGACGCCGCCGGAGAGCAGGACGCCGAAGGGCACGTCCGAGACCATGCGGCGAGAGATCGACTGCTTCAGCAGCCTGGTCATCGCGGCGACTGCCTCCGGCTCACTGATATCGCGCACGGTCAGCTCATTTGAGCGATCAGGCGCGCAATCCCAGAAGCGCCGGGTCGTGGTCGCGCCGACATGGTCGATCGACAGTGTGTGTCCGGCGGGCAGCTTGAAGATGCCTCGGAACATCGTCAGCGGCGCCGGCGCGACGATGAACGTGAGATAGTGCCAGAAAGCGGTCCGATCCATTTCTGGCGTGATGTCCGGATGGGCGACAATCGCCCGAATCTCCGAGGCGAATAGCCACTCGCCCCGGTTCGTGCGGGCGAAGTACATCGGCTTGATGCCCACGCGATCGCGAATCAAGTGAAGGACCGGGCGCCCCGGATCGCGCGCGTCATAGATCCCGACCGCGAACATGCCGTAGAGCCGCTGGACGAATTCCAGCCCCCACTCCTGGTAGGCGTGCAGCACGACCTCAGTGTCGGAGTGATCCGTCTTCCAGTCGTACTTGCCGAGCGCTTGCAGCTCACGGCGCAGATCACTGTGGTTGTAGATTTCCCCGTTGAACGTGACCACCACCGTCTCGTCGCGATTGCTCATTGGCTGCGCAGCGGCGTCGGACAGATCGATGATCGACAGTATCCGGTGTCCGAGGCGACAGCGGCGATCGCGCGAACCCCACAAACCGCACCCGTCGGGACCACGGTGCGCCATGCGGTCGCGCATGCGCGCGATCACGTCCGCGTCGCACGTTCGCCCTTCAGGATGGAAACTACCGACGATGCCGCACATCAGGGAGCTGGGGAGCTTTAGGTGAATCTGACTCGAAGATTCGACAGTGGCAGGAGAGAGACTCGCGATTCATCGTCCACCATGTCGATGACCTTCAACAATCCTGTTCCGCACACCACAATCGGTTTACTGTCGTCGATGGCGAACACTTTTCCCGGTGTTCGATTCTCGATTCGCGCGTCTTCGGCGACGTCCGCCTCCAGAATCCGCGCTCGAACATGTTTCAGCCTCGTTGCCGCGCCCAGATACGGAGCCCCGACGGCATCGATAAACCTCCGGATCTCAAACGCAGGTCGCGTCCAGTCGATCTGATAGTCGTGATCGTCGCGCCACAAGCTGTAGGTCGCCTGAGTCTCATCCTGCGCGATGCGCGGTATCGATCGCCCTTCGAGCAGGCATCGCACGACGTTGACCGCCACCCGCTGATACAGACCGCTGGTGAGATCGATCGCCTGTTGAATCCGGATCGGGTAGGAGATCGCGGTGGAGGCCTGCTCGATGATATCGCCCGCGTCGTACCGATCCGTTCCCCACACCGCCGTCACACCGAGCGCGCGGTCGCCATTGAGGAGCGCGCTCACCAGCGGACCGAACCCCCTGTAACGCGGCAACAGCGAATCGTGCAGGACGATCAGCTGCGCCGGTCCGGGATCGATCAACCATCTCCAGGATATGGCGATCGCATACTTGGTCGTCGTCTCGAGGTGCTGTGTGCGCTCGCGAAACGGAATGCGATGATCGCTGCAGAACGCAGCAATATCGTCGAAGAAGTCGTTCGTGACGTGCGTGTCCCTGGCTGAAACGACGGCACTAATCGCGCCCTGGAACTCCGACGCCAATGCCCGGAGCGTGTCGAAGCCCCGCTGCATCATCGCGAACAGCGTGATCTCGCGCGCCATCTGGCTCAAAACAGCGTGTAAATGAACGGCGCTGCGCCCGAGCTGCCGAGCACGACGAGGACGCCGAGCAGCAACAGCAGCATGATCACCGGCGTCAGCCACCATTTCTTGTTGTAGCGGACGAAGTACCAGAACTCGCTCAGGAAGCCGCCAGCTCCACTTTCGGCCTCGTGCGCAAAGCCGCTGGGATCGGATTGCCGGTCGTCTTCAATACTCATGAGGACCCTCGCGTCACAACTGTCTGAAATATCGATCCGGCTTGGATGGTTCACAATCCACCCAGTACGACGTCGCCGACCGATCGAATTGCCTGCGCATCGGATCGTGCGACCGGCGCATCAGATATCCGATGGGAGTGATGACCAGGAAGTAGGAAGCCGCAACAATGACGTGGGAGACAATCCAGCCGAGCGGATAGGTGGCGCGGATGGTCAACCGATAGATGGGACGGATTGCCCGCGCGTCAACCAGCCCGACGACGGCGGTGAGCCCCGCCACCAGCCAGAGCGCCGCTGCGAGCGCCGGTGCGTCGTGGCGATACAGCGACAGACCTGCCAACCCGCAGAAGGCGGGGAACCACAGCAAGCCGAACCAGCGCAGCTCGTTTCGGCTGGGGTCAAGGTTGGATTGGAACAACGCCATCGCTGATCGACCTCAAGCCGTGCGACGCCCGATCATGATAAAGAAACCGCCTTCCTGGTTCCCGCCGACAACCTGCCGAAGTTGAGCCACGAGATGATCCCATCCCGAACCGGCGGGCGTCGGTTGAAACAAACGCCCGTGACCGATGTCCTCGGGGTTGCCTGTCACCGACGGAACGCCTCGAACGAACGCGACGCCGTTGGCGTCGAACCACTCCAACACTTCTCCGATCGTGTGCTTCGATTCGTGGGGGTGGTTGTACTGATCGGCGAACCACGCCCGCGCCTTGCCCTCGGACATCCGAACCGAGCGGAGATACGGATCGATCCACTTTGCGGCGCCGCCGGTCATCCGGAAGACTCCTCGCCGGAGATCCATCATCAGCCGGCCGTATGTATTGTAGAGACCGATGACGATGTGTCCGCCGGGGCGAAGCAGCGGCAGGATCGCCTTGAAGCCGCCATACGGATCGCTCGTGTGATGGAGAACGCCATTGCACAGCACGACATCGAATTGCTGACGCTCGAACGGCAATCGAAACAGGTTGGACTGCAGAAACCGCACGCGTTCAAGCTTGTGCTCGCGGCGAAACGCGTCCGCCAGCCGCAACGAATTCAGACACAGATCGGTGCCGACGACGCTGCGACAGGAGATGCCGAGATAGTTCGTCAGTTGGCCGGTGCCGCATCCGACCTCGAGGACCGATGCATTGTAGGGAATGGCGGCGTCCAACGCCCTCGCATATAACCTCTCACGCGCTTTGTCGATGAGCGATCGGACCGAGTCCTGATCGTCGTAGTTCGGAAACGGCGTTTCCTCGTAGAAGGCCTTCACACGTTCCGTCACGTCCCCGGGATCGCCGGCCGAGTCGTGCGGCCAGAACAGCTGCGGGATGCCGTCGGTCACCGGAAATTGCCGCCGGCATTCCGTGCTCACGAGCGCCGCGCCGTTCTGGCGGAGTCCGCCGCCGCATCCGCAGGGGCAGCGCAGCGCCTCTTCCCACGGCTCCATTCCCGGCCCGCGAGCCGCCTGAATCGACGCCGGCTGCGCCTTCTTCGAGATCACGAATGGCCCGATGCACAGCACGTCGATATCGCTGGCCATGAAGGTGGCGTACGCCTCTTCCGGCGTGCACACAATCGGATCCCAGCCCAGATTGAAGCTCGTGTTGACCAGCACCGGACAGCCCGTCTGGCGGTGAAACGATTCGAGAAGCCTTCGGTACAGCCCATGGCGGACCGGGTCCACGGTCTGCACCCGCGCCGAATAGTCCACATGTGTGACCGCGGGGATCTCCGATCTGACGACCCGCAGTTTGTCGATACCGGCCGCGGCCTCGTCGACCGCGGTCAGCGGCAACCGCCGCTCCTCACTGACGGGTACAACGAGCAACATATACGGACTGTCGACGGCGCTGTCGACGTCGAAATAGGCCGAAGCGGACTCGCGCAGGACCGCCGGCGCAAACGGTCGAAACCCCTCACGGAATTTGACCTTGACGTTGATGACCGTTTGCATTGTCCGGTTGCGTGGATCGCCAAGGATGCTTCGCGACCCGAGCGCCCTCGGTCCGAACTCCATCCTTCCCTGGAACCACCCGATGACGTCGCCGCTGGCGGCGGCCGCGGCAATCCTGTGGACGAGGGCGTCTTCATCGTCGATCCGCTCGTAGACGGCGTGTGCCTTCGTCAGGACCGCTTCGATGTCGCCCGCGGAGAAGGCCGGCCCGAGCAGCGAGCCGCGTTGTGAGTCGCAGCGGTTGGGCACGCGCGGCTTGTCGAGGAGCTGATGCCAGATGAACAGGGCGACACCCAATGCGCCGCCCGCGTCGCCGGCCGCCGGCTGGATCCAGATGTCGTCGAACGGGCCTTCTCGAAGCACTCGGCCGTTGGCTACGCAATTCAGCGCGACGCCGCCGGCCAGGCACAGGTTCTTGCTGCCCGTCCGGCGATGGGCGTGGACAGCGCAGCGCAACACGATGTCTTCCGTCACGCGTTGGATCGAGGCCGCCACGTCCATGTAGCGCTCGGTGATCGGCGTGTCGGCAGTGCGCGGCGATCCACCAAAGAGCTCGTGGAACTTTGCCGACGTCATCGTCAGACCCTGGCAGTAGTTGAAGTACGACATGTCCATCCTGAAGGAGCCGTCGTCCTTCAGGTCGAGCAGCTTTTCGAGGATCAGATCGACGTACTTCGGCTTTCCGTAAGGCGCCAGTCCCATCAGCTTGTACTCGCCGCTGTTCACCTCGAAGCCGCAGTAGTAGGTGAACGCCGAGTACAGCAGACCAAGAGAGTGGGGAAACTCCTGCTGTTGGAGTAACTGAATCCGGTTGCCGCGCCCATGGCCGATACTGGCCGTCGCCCATTCTCCGACGCCGTCAAGCGTGAGAATCGCCGCCTGTTCGAACGGCGAGGGAAAGAAGGCGCTCGCCGCGTGCGACTGATGATGTTCGGTGAACACAAATCGCTTGCGGTACTTGTCCTGCAGGCCCGCCTGCATCTCTCGGGTGAGATGCAGTTTCTTGTTCAGCCAGATCGGCATCGCCTTCGCGAACGACGCGAATCCGGACGGCGCGTAGGACAGATAGGTTTCGAGGAGGCGGCTGAATTTCAAGAAGGGCTTTTCGTAAAAACCCACGTAGTCAACCTGCTCAGGCGACAATCCCGCTTCCCGCAGACAGTAGTCGATGGCGCGAACGGGAAATGCCTCGTCGTGCTTTTCGCGGCTGAATCGCTCCTCCTGCGCGGCGGCGACCACACTGCCATCGACGACAAGCGCTGCGGCGGAGTCGTGATAGAAGGCGGAGATTCCGAGAATGGCCGTCATTCGTCAGCCGCTGTCGCGCGGACGGCAAATATGCCGACTTCAACGATCGATACCGACCGGAGGCGTCCGACGTCAGGCACCGGGAAGTCTTCGAAGCGGTCGTAGACGAGCTGGCGATCGTCGAGCAGCGGTGTTTCCACAAACCCGGAAAAGCCCGGAAACAACGACGCGTTGTACGGCGGCCGCGCGCCGATCGCTTCGACGATGGCCGCGATGTCGACCGGGAAGTACAGGCTGCAGTGGCGATCGGCGAAGAACGGATGGCTTTCGAACGCCTGGACGGTCTCAGGATCGTCCAGCACGTTCAACGGCAACCCGATCGATATCGCCAGCCGGCCGCCGGGTCGAAGAACGCGCACCGCTTCGGTGAAGCACGCCAGCCGGCCCGTCGGCGGCAGATGCTCGAGCGAGCTCTCACTCAGGACGACGTCGAAGGTGCCGTCGTCAAATGGCAGCGGCTTGGTCAGATCGTGGCGTTGAAATGTCGTATTCACGGGTAGCTCGACGCTCGGTGGCGGCGGCTCGAGGTCGAGCAGCACCGTCGGCGATCCGACGGTCCGGCCGTGCGCCAGCACGAACGGGTTGTCGCGACAGCCAAGATCGAGGATGCGATCGGCCGCCGTGGGCCTGCTCATGTCCAGCACCCAGTTGGAGGCCCAGTGCCACGGGTTCGAACTTTTCGGCGCGAGGCCGTAGCGCCGGCAATCTGGCAGATTGCTGTACGCGAGAACGACGTCGTGCATCATCGGTCGACCGCACTGGCGGTGGAGGGCGGTGCCCCATAGGCCCTCAGGAGCTCCTGATAACGGTCACTCTGGCGCGTTTCGAATAATCCTGCACGATGAAGCGCATCGGTCATGGCCCACGCCATGAGCTCGTAACCGTCCTTCTTCATGTGGGCAAAGTCGAACTGCAAGCGACGACGATCGAGTGGCCCGAATGTCGCGGCCAAGTCGATCAGGCCGGTGCGCTGGGCCCGGGCGAAACGCTTCAGCTGATCGTTCAACTCGTCGAGGAAATGCGCCGTCTGAGGAGGCTCCAATCGGTGTTGGACCACCCACCCGACCACGGCTTTCCCGTCCGTTGCGGTCTGCGGCCAGATACCGACAAGCGTGCAGACGAAAATCCTCGTGGAGGGCTTGGCCGCTCGGAGGTCTCGAACAATATTCGTGAGACTTCTCAACAGGAATCGATACCGCTGATCCGCGGGATTGACCTGAGCCTTGGCCTTGTTGTCGACTGCGATGGGTGCAGGCGGCCTCCGGGTCCATAGCGCGCTGAGGAGGGCCACCGTCCGCGACGCGTCTCCGACGTATTCCATCCACGACGTTCCGCCAAACCAGTAGTCAAAAGTCGATACCGACGCAACCGGGCCGATGGCATCGTAGCTTTGGAAATCGTTCCATCCAACGTACAGGATGGCCACGTCAGGCTCGAGCGCGGCGATCTGGTGATGCACGCGGAGAGCCACTTGATCACTCGACCAGCCAGGGACGCCAGCATTGATCACTTCGTACTGCTGATATCCAATCGCATACCGGTTGAGGATGTTTCCGAGAAACGTGGGGTAATTGACGTCATCGTCCGTGCCAAAGGTCGTCGACTCGCCGAGGCATACGATGCGGAGCGAACCGGACACTGGTGACGACAGAACGTCGTCGCGCTGGCGAAATCCCTGAGAGTTGGTCGTCTGGCTGTCGATCCGTAGCCCCGGCTTGACGGTGTAGCCGTAGATCCGGTCCGGGACTTTCAAGAACGTGATGGCGTCGTTGGCCAGTCTGGCTTCGCCCTTCTCGTAGCGCGTGCGAAACGACGCGCGTTCCAATCGCCACCACACCAGGCGCGCCATTCCTTCGACTGCGCCACACATCGCGACGACCATCAACGCCGTATACGCGACCTTCCGGCGCGTGCTGATCTGCGAAGGTTGCGCGCGGGTCTCTCCGGGCAGTGGCATCGCGGCTCAGACGTTGTCGAGAGCGCGCTGGAGGATCGTCTCAGGCAGGGCCGTGTCGCCGAATCCCCAATTCGAACCGTTGAAAATCATAGGGCGTTTCAACCATGCCATGTACACACCCCAGACGTGCACCGATCGCGCGTCGAGCCACGTGATGCCGCTTTCGGCAATCCGCTTCTTGAGCAGCGCCTCTCCTTCGGGCGTCCAGCCCGACCCTTTCTCGTGCTCCATGTGATAGATGCAGAGCGGCATCTCGAGCACCTGTTCGCGGAGGCCGGCATAGTGGGCGACTGTCTCGAGCAAGCCGTCGATATTCATCGAGTACATCGTGAATTCGGCGTAGCCGCGCAGATCGAACCAGCGCTCCCGCGCCATCAGCTGAAAATCGCCGCACGCGTTCTGGTGGACGTGCGCCGGGCGGTTGCTCGTGAGGAACTCACCGAACGACCGGAGCTCGATCATGGTCTCGTCGACGGCCCCCGCGACGTGGGATACGACTTGCACCGGTTCGGTTCGGGTGGTGCCAAACAGTCTTTCGATTCGGTGCGTCAGCGAATCGCGCATTCGGCGCTGCAGCCGTCTGTAGCGCTGCGCGCCGCGCATGAGCAACCCGCGAACCGAGCGTCTGACAGCTTCGAGATCGAAGCGCGCGCGAAACTCCTCCCGCGGAACAGAGGCGTGCAGGCTGTGAATGACCGCTCGCGAAACGCCGCGACCCTCCGGGTGATGATTCGACACGAACAACCAGATTTTCTGGCCACGTTCGAGCGCCGTCGACGCGGTCCGCACGGTGACGGAGTCCTGGAGAACCTCGAGTCTGGAACCGGGCATCCACCGGCCGGTTGTGCCGTCCATGACATCGAAGCCAACCTCGCCGACGACAGGCAAGTATCGCAGCACGAAATCGTAGATGCCGTCCTCTCGCACTTGCAGCGGGCCGAACTTCGCGCCATACGAGAAGGGATCGGCATCCGTGACGACCGTCGCCGCAGCGGCCTCACGATCGATCGTCAGCTGTGCGGTGGGGACAGCACGCTGCCAGCCCTCGATGTCGAAGGCGTGAAGCGGTTTCGCCAGCATCGCCACCACGGTCAGGTTCGCGTTCCAGAGTCGATAAAGCAGATCCTCCCGGCGCTCGAAAAGCGGCAAGTGCTCACGGCCTCCGCTCGATGCAACTACCTTCAGGACAATTTCGTGGGCGGCGACATC
>Ga0193696_1000093_pt1 | contig 40391 bp, 31 predicted proteins | sample L3m1metaG_FD_145074 | JGI IMG/M metagenome (GOLD analysis project Ga0193696, IMG submission 145074) | Soil microbial communities from a riparian zone of the East river system, Colorado, United States - L3m1 | ecosystem: Environmental > Terrestrial > Soil > Riparian zone | place: USA: East River... | reverse complement strand
GGTGGAGCACTTCGAGCGCGATCTGCTCGATTCCGTTCGGGCCCTGGCGTCGCTACCTCCTCCGTCGCAACGCATCGCCCGTCTCTTCACCCGGCGCATGCTGCAGCTTCCTGTCGAGGTGACGAAAGGCTCCTTTCAGGAGCAGCTCCTCCGAGCGTGCAACGATGCAGTCGGTCGCGAGATCGAGAGCGGAGCCCTCGACCTCGCGCAGCTGCTGGTCCGGGACGGCGAACGGATCATCAAGAGCGCCCTTCGCGCGATCGAGGTGTGGCCGCGCCATCCGCTGATCAGGATCTGAGCTCGGGATCGCGCCAGTCGACGATGCGGTCGTAGCCCCATCCGAGGCCGCGCGCGGCTTTCGCGTCACGCAGCGCGAGCAGACGTCCGAACAGCCGGTCCTCCTCCGGCTGCGGATACATCCATCCGACCGCATGCGAGGTCGGGATCACCGCTTCCAGAAAAACGCCCGCGACCACTTCCTCCGCGCAGAGGTTCGTGTGGAATCCCCATCCGCCGAAATGGAGATGCGCGCTCTGTCTCTGCTGGCGCAGCGACGCCAGTCCCGGCAGCTCGTGCGGGCGGAGATCCGTCTCCTCGCTGATCGAAGAAACGAGGTAGATGATCGGACGCGCGGATGCGCGGTCGGCCGGCTCGAGCCAGCAGCGCGACTGGCCATCGACCGTGTACGGCCGTGCGGTGTACTGTGCCATCCAGAGCGCTACGTCGAGATCGGACGTGAGATCCAGCCCGTAGGTTGGAATCCCATAGTGCTGGGCGATCGCCATCGCGGTGACTTCCCATCCGAAGCCCGCGCGCTCCCACGCGCGGCGACGCGTGGTAACGGCCTCGTTCGCGTAGCGCAGAGTGCCTTCGTCGTCCTTCTTCACGGAGCGAAAGGCGTCCGGAGGGAGATCGGCATAGAGCAGTCCCTGCAAGTCGAGCTGGAACCACGGCAGGAACCCGTCGAAGTCGAAGCTGCCCGCGCGCGACGCGGTCGTGGTCAGCGAGAGCTCCGCGACGTCTTCGCGGCCGTACAGCACGCGGTTGATCCAACGGTCGCGTTTCACCGTGAAGTGGTCGTTCTGGCCGCGGAACAGGAGCGGCTGGTTCGGAGTGAGCGCGCGGATGGCCTCCACCAGATGCACAAGCTCCGCGCGCGTCGTCACGCTGAAGATCGGCACGTTCCAGTAACGCGCACGCGCCGTGGCACGCATGGGGAAGCGGGACAGTGCATCACGAATTGGCCTGCCTTCCGGATCTGCCGCGGTCGGAAGCCCTTCCGCCAGATAGAGCGGAGTTTTGCCGGAAGCGCTCCACGCGAGCACCGGCTCGTAAGTCCGCCACCACGGCTCCTGCCGCGGATCGGACAGACCCAGCTCCCGAAAAATCTCCAGAACCTTCGGCGACATTGCAGGCGCGGCAGCCGAAGCACCAGAGGGCTCGCGGAACCGGGCCGGCGAAATGATCTCCTGGTAGTACCGGTCGACGAGGAAGACGCCGTTCGCGGCTTCCTTCACGTCCGCGATGATTTCCTGCGGCCAGAAGAACTGGCCCGGACCGGTGTAGACGGCCGGAAGTCGCGACGCGCCATAGAACGCAAACGCGCTGAGCTCGTTCCCGAGCAATTCCTCCTCGGAGATCGGGACGAGACCGCTGCCGAGAATCGCGTTTTCCTGCGTAGGCGTGAAGAGCTTCGTGCGCTGCAACAAGGCACGGCGGTCCTGTTGCTTTTCGAACAGCGAAAACCGGACGTACCAGTCGTGGCGCTCGCGGTGTTTCGTGTGTTTTCGGTCCGAGCGAACCGGCGGCCATCGATCGACACCCGCCGTGGCGCTGCTGTTCGCGAGGTAAGCGCTGATGGTGGCCGTGGGAACGCGGCTCACGCCGACTTCCGCTCCGCCCTCGAAGCGATCCGCCATCCCCGCCGCTCGGTGAAGGGTCCGCTGTTGTTCCTGGTCCGAGGCGAAGCGCGTGGCATGCACGATGTGAAAGGCGGAGATGCGCTCCGCGCCCCACAGCGCGAGAGACGTACAGAACGTGTTCCCCAGGATTTTCAACAGCAGCGTTCCGCGCGGAACGCGGCGGCCGTCCTCCATCCAATCGATGCTGTAGTAGAGGCGTTCGCCTTCGAGATGCCGGAGCTCGGTGAGATCGAGCGAGACATGTGCGACGAGAGGATTCGTCTCCACGTGTGCGATGAGGGCGGGTGTAATGAGGAGTCGCCTGACATAGGAAAACGTTTCTCTCATCCCCGCGACGAGGCAATCCGCGGCCGCATTCCGCGCGACGAGGCGCACGTCGGCAAAATATTCGAACGGCGCGTGCTGGAGCCCCACGGCGATCGCGAGAAGATCGACGAATCCTACTTCGGGCGTCTCGGCAGTCCGGTCTGCTTCGCGCACGCGTCCAGAATACTGCCGCCGTCAATGGGCAGCCCGACCTGGCATCCGTCCGCCGCTCGCTTCGCGCTGCTTGCCGCTCGTTTCACGTACCCTGCATCTGCATCGCCGTCGATCGCTCGCCCCGACCCGCCGCTGAGTGAGCATCGCGTACTCGCGCGCGTGTGCATTCGCTCGCTTCGCTCTTTCAAGCGCGCTGCGCGCGCTTCACATGCCGTGAAACATTGACTGTCATCTGATTCGTGATCCTTGATCACTTGAGTTTCGTGGTTCTTCGTTTGCCCCGATGTTCGGCGGAAGCGTTCATCGTAACCATGTCGGCGAGCGCGACACGCGCTTGAATGGCCGCCCGAGCTCGATTGATACGCGGTTGCGGAGCACCCACACCACGCCCGATCGCATTCATCCCATGCCGCATGGCATTCATGCCATCCCGGATGGGATGAATCCCATCGCCGATGGGATGAGTCTCGCTTTGAGGACAATGAATCCCATCCCGGATGGGATGAATCCCATCGCGCATGGGATGAGTCTCGGTTTGAGGACAATGAATCCCATGGCGGATGGGATGAATGCCATCGCGCATGGGATGAGTCTCGGTTTGAGGACAGTGAATTCGATCCGCGGCCATATGCACGCCAAACAAAAAGGGCCGCTCTTGCGAGCGGCCCTGGGGCAAACAGCTTTGAAGCGGACTAGAAGCTGACGCGGAGGCCGAGGCGCATCTGCCAGCGCGACACGAGGTCGGCGATGGAGAACTGGCGGCCCGGGGTGAGGGAGCCGAAGATGCGGTTGCCGCTGGCGTCGACGGTGGTCGAGGCTTCGCGGTAGATCGGCTTGCCGGTCGTGGCGTCCTGGCCGATGTAGTTCACCGGGGTGACGTTCTGGTTCGCCACGAAGTAGACGTTGCCGTACTCCTTATTGAAGTAGTGCAGGAGGTTCAGCATGTCGAAGGTCACTTCGGTGCGGAGGAACTTCACCGGGAGGCCGAGGGCGTAGTGGAAGTCGAGGTGACGCGACCACGGCTCGAACGACTCGTACTTGTTGATGATGCGGGCCTTGCTCGGGTCGAGTCCGGCGCCGGAGAGGTAATCCTGAAGCACGGTGCCGCTGATGACCTTCTGCTGCGAGGTCTGCAGGATGAAGTTGTTCGGATCGCCCGGGATGTAGAGCAGGTCGTTGCTGGTGTTGGTGTCCTTGTTCGGATCGCCGCCCATCAGCAGCGAGTACGGCCGGCCGCTCTGCGCGTTGTAGAAAAGGCCGAACGAGTGGGTGAACGGACCGGTGCTCAGGTCGTAGGTGGCGTTGACGGTGAAGCGGTTCTTGATCTCGAACGCGGAGCGGCCGAGGGTCGGCGCGAAGATGTCGCCCTGGCTGTGCTGGAAGCGCCAGTTGGAGATCGCGCGGCTGGAGGTCGCATCGAACGCCGAACGCGCGTTCTGGTGCGCCCAGTTGCCCGACACCGTGATGCCGTGCGAGAACGGGCGGCTCAGCTGGATCGTGGCCAGGCGCTCGGCGCCCTTGTTCGTGTTGGTCAGGAACGTGGCGTCGACGAGCTTCGTGGTGGCGCGGGCATACGTCGGGCGGCCGTCGAGGGGGCTGACGGCGGCGAGGCGGACGTAGTTGAGGTTCTGGTAGTAGACGTCTTCCTGGGTCTTCGAGTAGAGCAGCTCGGCCGAACCACGGACGCCCCACCAGAGGTCGCGGTCATAACCGAGAGTGGCGCGGAGAACGCGCGGGAACTTGAAGTTCGGATCGACGAGGTCGACCGAGAGGGCGCCGGCGGCGCCGAGCTTGGGCTGGTTGTTCGGGTCGGGGTTGAAAGCCGGAACCGCGCACTTGTCGACCGTGCGGCAGGCGAGTGCAACCTGCTCCACGCCCGTACCGGCGTAGGCGTTGGAGATCCAGACGTACGGCGTGCGGCCGGCGAAGACGCCGATGCCGCCGCGAAGCTGCTGCCGTCCACCGGCATTCGGGTTCCAGTTGAAGCCGACGCGCGGCGAGAAGACGAACTCTTCTCCCGGATGCTCGTCGGTGCGGCGGCCGATCGAGTCGGCCACGATCTGGTTGAACGACGGCGTGTCGTCGAACTTCGGCTTGTCGGCGCGGAGGCCGAACACCATGGTGAGGTCGTTGCTCACGTGGTACTGATCGCTGGCGTAGAAGCCGTACTGCGTCGCGCCGAACTCGGTCGGGCGGCGCGGATCGGCACCGGTGGCGTAGCTGATGCGGTACTCGCAACCAACCGAGCAGTCCTGGTCTTCGAAGGCCTTGAGCGTCGGATAGAAGTAGTAGCCGTTGAACTCGGAGAGGAAGAGGTTCTTGAACTTGAACAGCTCGTTGTGGGTGCCGAGGACCAGCGTGTGGTCGCCGCGGACCCAGGTGAAGTCATCGGTGATCTCGGTGACTTTCTGGTCGAGCGAGTTCGCGCCCGAGAAGCGCTCCGTTCCGGCGTTGAGCGTGGCGTTCTGGTTCGCGCCGCCGATCTCGATGCTGGGGAACTGGACCGCCGTGTTGCGGATGTCCTTGATCGTCTGGTAGCCGATGCGCGCTTCGTTGAACGTCGAGCTGGAGATGACGCTGTTCAGCTGGGCGACGGTGGAGTTCGTCTTGTCGGCCTGCGAGTAGATCGAGGTCGGGAAGCGGAACTGCGAAGAGCTGCGGTTGGAGACGATGTCGGTCGAGCCCTTGACGTAGTTGTGGCGAAGGGTCAGGGCGTTGCTCGGGGTGGCGTTGAAGTCGGCGCGGACGAACACGAGGTTGCTCGGCGTGTTCTTCGGGATGTCGCCGAGGTCGCCCGGATCGTAGCTGTACTTGGTGATGAGGTCCTGACGGAGACGGGCGGCGCTGCAGCCCGCCACTGCGCCGCAGACCGCGTCCTGCGTTCCGTTGGCGTAGTTCGTTCCGGCCGAGCCGTCGGCGGACGTGCCGTCCGGCTGCTCTTTGCGATTGCGCTCGCCGCTGACGAAGAAGAAGAGCTTGTCCTGAATGATCGCGCCGCCGAGGCGGCCGCCGTACTGCGTGTACTCGAAGTTCGTGATCGGCTTCTCGGTGATGGCGGTCTGCTTGCCGTCGCCGCTGAAGTTCGCCGGAATGAAGACCGGGACGGTCTTGCCGACGCTGCTCTCGTTGCGCTTCGTGCCGAAGACCGAGCCGGAGATCTTGTTCGTTCCGGAGCGGGTGACGGCATTCACGCCGCCGCCGGTGAATCCGCCCTGGCGGACGTCATATGGGGAGACGACGAGCTGGATCTGGTCGATGGCGTCGATGGAGATCGGCTGCGTGTTCGCCTGGCCGCCCGGCGTGCCGGTGGCGGCGAGACCGAACAGGTCGTTGTTTACTTCACCGTCGATCTGGATGTTGTTGTAACGGTTGTTGCGGCCGGCGACGTTGAGCGTCGTCTGCGAATCGTCGCGCGCGTCGACGGTGAAGTACGGGTTGGTGCGCGCGAAGTCCTGGAGGCTGCGGTTGACGGTCGGCAGCGACTGGATCTGCTCGGTGCTGACGGTCGAGGTCGAGCCGGTGCGGTTCGGATTGATGATGTCGTCCGGACGCGCCGTGACGGTGATCGATTCGGTCACCGCCGAAAGCTGCATCTTCAGCGCGACCTCGGCCGTGGTGCCGAGGTTCACGGTGACGTTGGTCGCCTCGCTCGGCTTGAAGCCCTCGAGGTTGCCCGTCACCTTGTACGGTCCGCCGACGCGGGCGTTGGCGATGAAGAAACGCCCGCTCGCTTCGGTAACCGTCGTGTAGTGCGTTCCCGTCGGCGTGTGAACCGCTTCGACGGTGACGCCGGGAAGCGCCGCTCCCGTGGCGTCAGTCACGGTGCCGGCAAGGTTGCCGGTAGTGACCTGCGCCATCGCGGGCAGTACGAAAAGCACAGCTAATGTGACGAAGAAGAGACTCCGGATCGCGGAGCTCAAGATCGCCGGTCGACTCGACAAACGGCGTTTGAACATAAAGCCTCCTGACCGATTTTGACTTGGTTGTGCGTCCCCTCTCCGAGACGCAAAACTGGTTACGAAATGTAGTTGCGTATCGTAGCGCGGATTCGAGTCGAGAGGTGCAACAAACGACGTGTGCCGGGCGGGTCTCAAAGGGCTCCGCGGAAGTGTGCCTTTCGGACGTCACCTGAAGGAGCTTTGGGCAACAAACGCTGCCGGCCGGGCCGGCCTCAGAAGCTCTTCAGGAAGGCGTCGTTCGTCGGGAACTTCTGCAGTCTTTCCAGCAGCATTTTCATCGCCGTCATCGGGTCGGTTCCGGCCAGTGCACGGCGAAGCGTGTGCACCTTCGGCAGGATCGTCGTCGAGAGGAGCTTCTCCTCTTTGCGCGTGCCCGTCTGAGCGATGTTGATGGCGGGGAAGATGCGCCGTTCGAACAGACCGCGATCGAGGACGATCTCGGTGTTGCCCGTTCCCTTGAACTCCTGGAAGATGACCTCGTCCATGCGCGAGCCGGTGTCGACCAGCGCCGTGGCGATGATGGTGAGCGAGCCCCAGTCTTCCGCGTTGCGCGCCGCGCCGAAGAAGCGCCGCGGCTTTTCCATCGTCCGGGCGTCGATGCCGCCGGAGAGGATCTTGCCCGAGCCGCGCTGCTCGTTGTTGTAGGCGCGCGACATGCGGGTGATGGAGTCGCAGAGGATGACCACATCCTTCTTCATCTCCACCAGGCGCCGCGCCCTCTCGAGCACGACCTCGGCGATCATGATGTGATTCTCCGCCGTCTCGTCCGAGCTCGAGGCGATCACTTCGCCCTTCGCCACCGAGCGGCGGAAGTCGGTGACCTCTTCCGGACGCTCGTCGACGAGCAGCACGAAGAGCGACACGTCGGGATGATTCGTGTTGATGCCGTGGGCGATGTCTTTCAGCAGCGTCGTCTTGCCCGCTTTCGGCGGCGCGACAACGAGGCAGCGCTGCCCCATGCCGATCGGCGAGAGGAGATCGAGCACGCGCGTGGTCAGACGCTCCGGCTCCGTCTCCAGCTTGAACTGCTCATTCGGATCGATGGAGATCAGCTCGGAGAAGGGGCGGCGCGTCTCGCGGTACTCCTCGAGCGGCATTCCTTCGACCGCTTCGAGCGCGATCATCTCCAGGTTGCCGTTCGGAGCGCGGCGGGCGTTGCCGGTGAGGTGCAGACCACCCTGCAGGTGGAGCTTCTCGATCACCGCGCGCGGGACGAGCGAGTCGCCCGGCTGCGGCGCGTAGTTGTTCGCCGAGCTGACGAGGATGCCGGCGCCGTTCGGTTTGACGTAGAGCACGCCGGTCACGGGCGACAGCTCGCTCGCCGGAATGTCGGTCGGAATCGGAGCGCTCGACTCGGGCATCGTCTGCCCGTCGCGTCTTCCGCCGCGATGGCGCTGACGGCGCCTGCGGCGTCCTCCGCCTCCGCCTCCGAAATTCTGAGCGGACGACTGTGACTCGTTGCCTGGCTGTGGGCCGCCGTTGCCTGAGCCGGCCGGCTGACCTTCGCCGGGCGTACGGCGTCTGCGGCGGCGCCGCTTACGCGGGGTGCGATCTTCTGGTGTCATTCAAACTCGAAAAGCACGTGTTTAGTTCACCTGCCGATGACCCGGGAGCCGACGATAACGGGGCGGAGAGTCGCTCTCAAAAACGCCCGGCAAGGATGCCGTATCAAGATCGTCGCACGAGGTGCGAGGCGAAGTATGGGGAAGCATGGTTTGAAAAGCAAGCAAGAAAGAAAGTGCTGGGTGCTGAGTGCCAGGTGCTGAGTGACGTCGAAGCACCCAGCACTCAGCACTTAGCACACAGCACTCACTTCTAATTTACAGCCTCCTGTGCCAAAATCGTTACCTCAATCCCCCTTCAATGAGCCCATACGTTCATGCCTGAAAACATTCTCGTCGTCGAGTACGAGCCGCGCTACACCGACCGAGTGCGACAGGCCCTCGCCGGACAGCCGTTCATCCCGGCATTCGCTCGCGACGGTGAAGAAGCGATCCGCGCGCTCGACGATCAGCCACCCAAACTGATCGTCCTCTCGTCGGTCGTTCCGAAGATCTCCACCGCGGAATTGATCCGCGCCATCCGTGGCCGCAAGCCTTTGCAGGAGACTCCGATTCTTCTCACCGTGTCGGGCTACACGGGGAAGAGTCCGAAGCTCGACGCCCAGCGCCTCGGCGCTTCCGACATCCTTCCGAAGCCGTACTCCGAGAGCGAGTTCCTGGGCAAAGTTCAGCAGATGCTCGGAGTGCGCGGCGACGTCACAGGCAAGACCTGGGCTCCCGAGCTCGACCCCGAATTCGCAGTCCGCACAACGTCCCTTTCCGGTGTGTCCGAAGGCCAGCTCACCTCGAATGAAATCTTCGGCGACCTGCTCGACGACGACCGCCCTGCATCGACCGGAGCCAAAAAGACCATGAAGCCGAAAGACGATCTCGACAAGATGCTGGCCGACACACTCGCGGGAGTGATGCCGGTCTCCCGGAAAACGAAGGAACAGCCGCTGCCGCCGTCGGCGCTCAATCCGCCGCAGCCGGCACCGCAGCCTGCTCCGGCACCGCCGCCTGCCGCTCCGAAGCCGCAACCGGCGGCCGAGGCAAAGCCGAAGCAATCGGATTTCGACAGACAGCTCAGCGACACGCTCTCCGGTCTCGGGAAGAGCGCGCGTCCACGCCCGGCCACGCCTCCCGCTCCAGCGCCCGCCCCGTCGAAGCCGCAGCCCGCGCCCGCCGCGGCGCAGCCGCAGCGTCCCGCGTTCCAGACCGAGAAGATGAAGCCGGTCGTCGTCGACAAGATGCCGATCTCGCAGCCGGTGATGAAGACCGAGGCGCAGACGGGGGACGAGGACGAGCCGAAGGACGGCGTCAAGTTCGGTCAGTACGTCCTGGTGGAAAAGATCGCCACGGGCGGCATGGCTGAAGTCTGGAAGGCGCGCATGCGCGGCGTGGAAGGCTTCCAGAAGATCGTCGCCATCAAGAAGATCCTTCCTCACCTCTCCGACAACCAGGACTTCATCGAGATGTTCATCGATGAAGCGAAGCTGGCGGCGCAGCTCAACCACAACAACATCATCCACATCTACGACCTCGGCAAGATCCAGAGCTCGTACTACATCGCGATGGAGTACATCGACGGGCACGACCTGAAGACGATCCTCCGCCGCGGCGAAGAGCGCGGTCAGCCGATGCAGGTCGAGCTCGCGCTCTTCGTCGCCTCCAAGATCGCCTCGGCCCTCGACTACGCGCACCGCAAGCACGACTTCGAAGGGAAGGAGATGGGGCTCGTTCATCGCGACGTCTCGCCGCAGAACGTCCTCATCTCGCAGGAAGGCGACATCAAGCTCTGCGACTTCGGCATCGCCAAGGCCGCGTCGAAGGCCTCGCATACGCAGGCCGGCGCGCTGAAGGGGAAGCTGCAGTACATGTCGCCGGAGCAGGCGTGGGGCCGCCACATCGACAAGCGCTCCGACATCTTCGCGCTTTCCACCGTGCTGTACGAGATGCTCACCGGCCGCAAGCTCTTCACCGGCGACAACGAGCTCTCCATCCTCGAGCAGGTTCGCGAGGCGCGCGTGGCGACGCCGTCCGAGATCAACGACGAGGTCACGCCGGAGATCGACCGCATCGTGCAGAAGGCGCTGGAGAAGGACGCCGCGGCGCGCTATCAGACCGCGGGCGAGATGGCGCGCGACCTCGACGCCGTTCTCTACAGCTTCAAGCCGACGCCGACCAGCGCCGACCTCGCGATCTACATGCATCGCATCTGGAGCCCGGAGCCGGCCTCGCATTTCGAATCGGAGCCCGCTCCTGTTCCCGTACCTGCGCCCGCGCCGGTGAAGGCTCCGGCGCCGGTTCACGTCGCCGCTCCCGCGCCGGTCGCGGCCCCCGCGCCGCAGCCGCACGCGATCGCCACGCCGACGTTCGGCAGCGAAGAGCCGCAGAAGAAAGCACCGATCGTTCCGATCGCCATCGCCGCGGTCGTGGTCATCGCCATCGCCATCGGCTGGTTCGTGATGCGCGGCAAGTCGACGCCTGCGACGAACGCGCCGGCGACGGCGAGCACGCCGGCCGCCGCGACGACGACGGTTCCCGCTTCAACTGATTCCACCGCGTCGGTTGCTCCTGGCACGACCGCCACGTCGGCGACACAGGCCGGGCTCGATCCGTCGAGGGTCGAAGCGGAAGTGCAGAAGCGTCTCGCCGCCGATCGTCTGAGAATGGAGCAGCAGGCGCGCACGCAGCAGCCCGCCACCGCGACCACCGCCCCGACGCGTCCCGCGCCGGTGCAGGTTGCAACGGCCACGCAGGCTCCCGCGGTCGTTCCCCAGCAGCCCGCGCCGCAGCCGGTCGTGCAGACGCCGGCGCCCGCGCCGCCGCCGGTGGTCGCCACGCAGGCTCCCGCGCCGCAGCAGCCCGCGCCGGAAGCCGCGCCCGTCTATCGCGAAGGCGATCTCGTTCCGGCGGGAACTCCGGGACTCGTCTCCGGCAAGATGGTCCGCCGCGGCAGCGTGCCGTATCCGCCGGTCGCGAAGATGAATCGCGTCGAAGGAACGGTCGTCCTGAGTGTTCTCGTCGGCGAGACCGGCAAGGTGCTCGAAGTGCGAGTGATTCGTCCGGTCGCCCGTCCGGTCGGACTGAATGAGGCGGCCGAGGAGATCGTGCGGCGCTCGACGTTCTCGTCGCCGACGAAAGACGGTGTCCGCGTCAAGGCGTGGACCACGGTACCAGTGGAGTTCAAGCTATAATCCGGCCGCTTCGGCCAATTTGATTTGGAGGGTGTTGGACAATGGCGGTCCTGACCGATCAACAGAGAAAGTTCTACGAGACGACCCTTTCGGTGACCAAGCAGGAGATCGGCGAGCTCAAAGACCAGATCGAAGAAGAGCTGGCCAAGGTGAAGGATCGGATCGCGGAACTGCAGAACGCCATCAACGCGTCGAAGCAGATGTACTCCGCGGCCTGCAGCCGTCTCGGTGTCGCCAACGACATGGAAGACGACGAAGGCGGCGAGTAACACCACCTCGCATGCGATCGATCCAGACGCGGCCTCCGGGCCGCGTTTTCATTTTTATCCTTGCGCTGCTGCTCTTCGCCTGCCGCGAAGAACAGACGCCGCTGCCCGAGGGCTCGTCGCGCGTCGTCTCGCTCGCCCCGAACATCACCGAGATGATCTACGCCGTCGGCGCGCGGCGGAAGCTCGTCGGCACCGACAACTTCTCCGACTACCCACCCTCGGCCAAAGCGCTGCCGAAGGTCGGCGGCACGCAGCCGAACGTCGAGAAGATCATTTCGCTGAAGCCTGATCTGGTGATGGCCTCGACGTCTTCGGTGCCGCCCGGCCTCGAGTCGTCGCTGCGCGCCGCGAAGATCCCGCTCGTCTGGATTAAAACCGATCGTCTCGCCGACGTCCCCGGCGCGATGGGATTGGTCGGCGCCCATCTCGGCGTGCTCGATGTCCCGATCCCTGTCGCGCGACTGCAGGACGGGATCAACAAACAGAAGCGGACGCGCGCCCATCCGCCGCGCGTGCTCTTCGCCGTCTGGACCAATCCGCTCTACGTCGCGGGACGCAACACGTTCGTCGGCGATCTGCTCGAGCATTGCGGCGCGACGAACGCGGTGACGGTCAGCGGCTGGCCGCAGTACTCGCTCGAATCGCTGCTCGCCAATCCGCCCGACATCATTCTTTATCCCAATCTGTCGGTGACGCCGCGCGCGATGCAGGAGCTGCTCGACGCCGCGCCCGGCCTGCGCGGTCGCGTGCGCGTGGTGCCGGTGGAGGAGAACGTCTTCGTTCGCCCCGGTCCGCGCGTGGTGGAGGCGGCGCGGCAGCTGAATGCGATACTCGACGCGCAATGAAGCGCGCGATCGCGATTCTCGTTCTGCTTCTCGGTGTCTCCATCGCGCTCGCCATTTCCTTCGGTGCGACGTCGCTCTCGTGGCACGCCATCCTCGGCGGTGACGAGACCGCGCGCACGATCCTCTTTCGCATCCGCCTGCCGCGCGTGCTCCTCGGCGCGCTCGTCGGTGCAACGCTCGCCGTTGCCGGCGTGACGTTCCAGACTCTTCTCCGCAATCCGCTCGCCGATCCGTTCATCCTCGGCGTCTCCGGCGGCGCCGCCGCGGGAGCGGCAACGGCGACCGCGTTCGGACTGGCGGCGTATCGCGGCGTCGTTCCGGCGATCGCGTTCGTCGGCGCATGCGGCGCAACCGCCGCGGTGTTCACGCTGGCGCGACGCCGCGATTATGTCGATCCGACGCGGCTGCTTCTTTCGGGTCTCGTGCTCAACGCCTTCTTCTCCGCCGTGATCCTCATCTCCTTCTCGCTGTCGAAGCAGAGCGATCTCACCGCCGCATTGCGCTGGATGATGGGAACGCTCTTCGGCGCTGGTTGGAGCGACGTCGCACTACTGGGCGTGCTGCTGATCGTCGTCATCACCGCGCTCGCGTTCATCGCGAACGATCTCCGCATGCTCGCATTCGGCGAGGACGACGCGCGCTCGCGCGGCGTGAACGTCGAGCGCGTGAAGTGGATCGGCTTCGGCGCGTCGTCGATCGTCACCGGCGCCGCCGTCGCCGTCAGCGGCATCATCGGATTCGTCGGTCTGCTCGTGCCGCATCTCATCCGCCTGATCTGGCGCCGCGACTTTCGTTTTCTTCTCCCGCTCTCCGCGCTCGGCGGCGCGACGCTCGTCGTGCTCGCAGACCTCCTCGCGCGCGTCGCGGTCAACGCGAGCGAGCTGCCGATCGGCGCGTTCACCGCGCTCCTCGGCGTGCCATTTTTTCTCTCGCTGCTGCGGAGGAGCCGGTGACGCTCGATCTGCGCAATGTCTCGTTCGCGTACGGCGGCACACATGCGTTGTGCGACATCACCGTCTCGTTTGGCGCGAATCAGCTCGTCGCGCTCGCCGGTCCGAACGGCTCGGGGAAATCGACGCTGCTGAAGCTCGCCGCGCGCGTCGCACATCCATCAACCGGCGAGCTTTTTTTCGACGGACGAGCGCTGCGCGACTGGCCGGCGAAGGATTACGCGAAGCAGGTCGGCTATCTGCCGCAGGACACGGAGCCCGCGTTTCCGATGCGCGCGATCGACGTTGTGGTCTCGGGCCGCGCGCCATTTCTCGGACGCTTCGCGTGGGAGGGAGAGAGCGACTTCGCCGAGGCGCGGAAGGCGCTCGCGATGTGCGATGCGACGCATCTCGCGGAGCGGTATCTCGACGAGATGAGCGGCGGCGAGCGCAAGCGCGTCTTCCTCGCGCGCGTGCTCGCAGGCACGCCGCGCGTGATCCTGCTCGACGAGCCGCTCGCCGCGCTCGACGTCGCGCACGTGCAGCAGTTCTCGAAGCTCCTGCGCGAGATCGTCGACCGCACCGGCTCGACTGTCGTCTTCGCCTCGCACGACCTCAACTGGGCCGCCGCCTACAGCGATCGCATGCTGGTCATGCGCGGTGGCGTGCTAGCGCTCGATGCGCCGCCGCGCGACGTCATGCGCCCCGACGTCGTGGCCGAGCTCTTCGGATTCGACGCGCGCATCACTGATGGCTGGCTCGTGCCGCGCTGAACTCAAACGCTGCGGGCCGGGCCCGCCCGCCGGAGGCGCTCCCGTCGTTCCCTATTTCATCCGCGCCAACATCGCCGACACGCATGCCAGCACCGCGCAGCCGATCCAGAGGGCTGGCGGGTTGCGTTGGAACACAAACGTGCCGACGGACGGGCCGATGATCAGGGCCAGTGCCCAGGAGAACACCCACATCCCGTTGTAGCGGCCGCGGTACTGCTCGGGGGCGAGGTGGGTCACGTACGCGCCTGTTGCGGGGGCCGCGATCATTTCGCCGAGCGTCCAGACGCAGACCGTCGCGGCGAGGGCGGGGACGCTATGGGCGAGGCCGGTCATCGCGACGCCGATGCCAGCCAGGAAGTAGCCGAGGGAGATCATCTGCTGCGCCGGGTAGCGTTGCGTCCATGACGTCAGCGCCAGCTCCAGCACGATGATCAGGATGCCGTTGATCGAAAGCAGCAGGCCGTACGTCGAGCTGCTATGGCCCGCGCGCTCGACCCAGAGCGGGAAGGTCGATCCCGTTTGAAAATCGACCAATGTCACTGCCGTCGTCGCCGCGAGAAAAAGCATGAAGCGGCGATCGCGAAATGCGACGCGGAATGCCTCGCTGAAGCGCTCGTCGCTCGTTGCCGGGCGCAGGCCTTGCGGCAGGAACGTCAGTGCGATCAGGCCATAGCCGACCGACGTCACCGCGTCGCAGAGAAAGAGGGAGAAGAACGAGCGGTCGGCGAGAAAGCCCGCCGTCGCCGGACCGGCTGCCCAGCCGAGGTTGATGGCGAAGCGGTACATCGCGAAGGCCGTGATGCGTTGCTCCGGCGTCACCAGGTCGCCGATCAGCGCGGAGGCGGCGGGGCGATACAGCTCCGCGGCGAAGCCGGCGATCATCGCCAGCGTCACGATCGCGCCGTACGTGCGCGCCTGCGACAGCGCCAGCATCGCGGCGGCGGAGAAGAACATCGAGATGGCGATCGTATTGCGGCGGCCGACGCGATCGGCGAGGTGGCCGCCGGCGATCGACGCGATCAGATGGCCGCAGCCGTACGCCCCCAGCGCCAGCCCGGCGCGCGACACGCTGTAGCCGAGGCGTGTGAGGTAGAGCACCAGGAACGGCACGACGAACGTGCCGAAGCGATTGACGAACGTGCCGAGGAAGAGGATCCAGGCCGGCGCGGGAAGGGAGCGGAGATTCTGGCGGAGGGTGGCTATGCGCCCAGCTCTCCGAGCGACTTGATGAAGCGCTGCACCAGCTGCTCGTCGAACTGCGTTCCCGCTCCCTCGCGCAGTTTCGCCGCCGCCTCTTCGCGCGAGATCGGCGTCTGGTACGAGCGCTCATTCGTCATCGCCACCCAGGCGTCGCAGATCTGGATGATGCGCGAGGCGATCGGGATGTTGTTGCCGGTCAGGCGGCTCGGATAGCCGCGGCCGTCGACCCGCTCGTGATGGCGCAAGACCGCCTGCGCGATCTCCGGGCCGAGCATCGGCTCGACGATCGCGGCGCCGACGATCGGATGCTCGGCCATGCCGCGCAGCTCTTCCGCCGTGAGGCTCGGGCGTTTGTACAGCCGGTCGTAATCGAGCAGGCGCATGCCGACGTCGTGCACCAGGGCGGCGATGCGTACCGTCTCCACCTGTGTCGGCGGCATCTCCAGGAGGATCGAGAAGCGTTGCGCGATCACCGACACCGCGCGGCAATGTTCGACCAGCTCCGGATAGCGCTGGAAATCGGGCTCCAGCAACTTTTCCGCGATCGTCTGGCGGTCGTTGCGTCCCGAGCTCGCGGCGATCGCCGCTTCCACGGAGTTCTCCACCTGGCGCAGGAAGATGTGCAGCGCGCGTTGCGCCTGCGCTTCCGGCGTCCGCTCGAACGCGACCGTCAGCACGAGGCCTTCGACCGACTGCGCGTTCACCGGTGCGCTGAGGATCGTCGAGATCCCTGCCGCGCTCACCGGCACCACCTGCACGCCGAACGGGTAGATCAGCTGCGGAAGCCCCGTCATGTGCGGCTGGTTCGCCCGCTTGAGCCACGCCTGCAGGTGGTTCTGCAGCATCTCCATCGCGTCGTCGGTGACCGTGGCGATGGCGACGATCGACTGCGGATTGCTCGCATGTCCGATCGCGCTGAAGCAGGCGAGCACCGCGCCCGGAATGGCCAGCGTCGCCGGCAGCAGCAGCCGCACGACCTCGAGGTCGCGCTCCGTCAGCACGCGCTTGCCCGACACCTGCGTCAATTGCCGCTTCGACATGTAATCGCGCGCCGATGCGATGGCGCGTGTCGCATTCGGCGAGCGGTCGTGCGGACTGCCGACGCCCGAGGACTGCGCCGCGGCGGGCGGCGTCATCACCTGCGGCAGATGCGCGACCGACGGCGGCGCGGCGCGTTGCGGCTGCTCGACCGCCATCGGTCCGATGCCGAAGAGATTCTTCGATCCGAGCAGCGCGAGCACGTCGTCGGCGATCTTCTTCGCCGCCTCGACGTCGGGCGCGTCGAACGGTTTCTTCCCCGCCTTGTCGCGCATGTCGATGAAGCCGACGAGGCGGCCGCGCGTGAAGAGCGGTGTCGCCAGCAGGCGATCGGTTCCCTGGCGGAAAAGGAGCTCGGAGAAGCGCTGATCGGCGCCCAGTCCGTTCACGTAGAACGCGTTGCGGCGGACGGCGAGGCGATCGACCAGGTCGTCGCTCGCCTTCACCGTCTTGCGATGGTCGTCGGCGAAGCGGTAGTGCGTGATCAGCTCGTACGTCTTGTCGTTGAGGTCGTGCGACGTCGAGAGGTAGAGCGCCGCCTTCGTCGCCTGCACGTGCTCCACGCAGCCGTAGAGGATCTGCTTGAGCTGCGGTTCGATCGCCTTGAGCTCGGGAAGCATGGCCAGCCGACAAGTATACGAGGGGGCGTGGAGTGCTGGGTGCTGGGTGCTGAGTGCTGCGGGGAAACAGCATCCCCAGCACACAGCACTCAGCACAGGATTTATTCGAACTCGAACCGCACGCGCTGCCGCAGATGCCCGAGGATCGCGCCGAGCATCGCGCCGGTCGTGTTCCAGATCACGTCGTTCACATCCGCCACGCGCGTCGGCAGGAAGTACTGCCACGCCTCGATGGCCAGCGAGAACGACAGTCCGCACAGCACCGTCAGCACGTACGTCTGCATCGTCGGGCGATCGAGCGTGTAGAGGCTGATGAAGGTGAGGAAGCCCCAGGGGATGAAGAGCATCACGTTGGCGATGATCGGCATCACGATCACCGCCACGATCTGCGTCGACACCGGCCGGGTTTCGAAGCGATGCGAAAGATGCTTGATGTCCTCGAACGGGACGGGATCGATCTTCGAGTAGCTCTTGCCGGAGGTGTAGACCGTCGCGACCGCGATCGTCGCCGTCACGAGTAATAAGAGGAGGATGGTGATCGGGCGTCGAACGGTGATCAACATGACATCAACGCGTCGGCGGCTCGAGGTTGTAATAGAACATCGCCGTCACCCTCTCCGAGGCCATCGGGAAATCCTTCGGCAGCGGATTGAGCGGCGACGAATTCTCGATCGCCTTCTTCGCGGCGAAATCGTACGGCGGAATGTCCGAGGTGTTGAGGATGATGATGTCGCTGATCTGTCCGTCGCGATGGATCGTGAAGCGGATCGTCACCACGCCCTGCATGCCGGTGCGCAGCAGGTCGGGCATCACGTTGTACCAGTTCACGCGGATGCGGGCGACCATCGACTGCGCGTAATCGCCCCAGTCGTACCAGGTCGTTTCGAACGAGATCGGGCCGTCTTTGGCGAAGCCTTTTTCGCCGCCCCCCGCGTTGCCGAGGTCGAGGCCGTGCTGGCCCGTGCCGAGGGATGCGACCTTGCCGACTTCCTTGATCGCGTTCTTCCAGTCGATCGAGTTGCCGTGTTGTGCGGACGCGCTCGTCTGCACCGGCTGCGTGAACGATGACGATGCCTGCGACGGCATCTGCTGTTGCGGTTGCTGCGACGGATTGTTCGACGGACTCTGCGCCTGTTGCATCACCTGCGGCTGAGCCTGCGACGGCCGCCGCCCGTCACCCGCTGGCGACTGCGGCGTGAACATCCGGCCGTTGCCGGGGCGCGACGTCGGCTGCTCGCCGGTCGGATTCGGCATGCTCGCCTCGCGATTCGCGTCGGAGAAGTTCGGCGACTCCACCGGATGCTCGAGCTTTTTCCCCGGCGCCTCGACAAACTGGCGGTCCTGCTGCGGATTCTGGCGGATCAGCTCGACATAGCGCAGCATCGGCGGGGCGGTGTCGCTGGCCGACACGGGGTGGTAATTCACCACCATCCAGGTGATCAGGAGGATGTGGACGATGACCGAAACGATGACCGCAACGCTCGCGCCGCGTCGCGGCTCGCTATCCTCGGCCAGAGCCGCGAGATCGATTCTTTCCTCCACCACCTGCCGGGTAGAAAAAGTGCGTCTGATGTTTTGTTCCATTGGATGGGGCCGTACGCAACCGTAACGCTGATCTCACGTACACTTCTACGAGATGTCCGACGTCATCATCACACCGCCGCCCCCGCCCCCTCCTCCGCCCGCGCCGGAACCGCCGTCAGGATCGGAACCGCCGAAGGCAGGCTACGACTTCGTGAAGCCTTTCGCCTTCGTGTTTGAAGACGCTCGCTGGATCAACAAAGTTCTGATCGGCGGCATCTTCCAGCTTCTGGCGATGATGCTGGTCGGGATCCCGTTTCTTCTCGGATATCTCGCAAAGCTCGTTCGTAATGTAGTCGCTGACGCGACGCTTCCGCTCCCCGAGTGGGACGACCTCGGTGAAATGTTTGGCGAAGGGTTACGACTGGTCGGCGTCGCGCTGATCTACGCCGTGCCGTTCCTCATGATCCTCTGCATGGTCATGGTGCCGGTCTTCGTCGTCAGCGCGGCCAGTCAGCACGGCAACCACGACTTCGATCCGGGCCCCGCGTTCGCCTGCGTCTGGTGCCTCGTCTTCCCGCTCAGCCTGGTGTACATGCTCTGGCTGCCGGCGGCCTTGATGTACACGATGATCGAGCAGCGCCTCGGCGCGGCGTTCGACTTCGGGCGCATCTGGCGATTCATCAGCAACAACATCGGCAACTACCTCCTGGCGGTCGTCGTGATGTTCGTGGCGCGCTTCGCCTCGGGATTCGGCATCGTCCTCTTCTGCATCGGCATCGTCTTCACCGTCTTCTGGGCGATGTGCGTGACGTTCTACGGCTTCGCGCAGACGTGGAAGCTGGCGAAGGTGCGGTGAGCCGCGACACACGCATCTTTGCTCTCTGTCTCGGCGCGCTGGCGCTGATCATCCTCGGCGCGTCGACGATGGCCACGGTCGCGATCGCGCACGGCGCGTCGCAGAATCTCCGGCTGCCGTTCCTGCTGATGTGTCACGGCATCCCCCATCGCTGCCTGACGATCTTCGGCGCGCAGATGCCGATTTGCGCGCGCTGCGTAGCGATTTACGCGGGCTTCATCGCCGGCATCGCGCTCTTCCCGATTGCGAAGCGGATCGAGGAGCGGATCATGCGGATCGTCCTGGCGGTCGCCGCGGCGCCGATTTTTCTCGACGGCATGACCCAGGCGATGGGGCTTCGGGAAAGCACGAATCCGCTGCGGCTGGCCACCGGTCTGATCGTCGGCGCGGCGTTTGGATCGTGGGTGCTGGTTGCGATCGAAACACGCGCACGCCAACGATTTGCAGAATCTTGACGACCTATCAGTGGTGGGTTACGCTTCGATGACACCCACGTCCAGCCGGCTCAACTTCTCACCACGGCGGCCGTCGGTTTCGCGGACAAATCTGGTCGAGTTATCGGAGACAAATGGCCTTCCAGGGATCTCTCAAAGAACTGCCGCTCCCGGACATCATTCAGTTGGTGAGCGTCTCGGGCAAGACCGGCAAGTTCACGCTGTCCCGCGATACCGACCGAGGCTTCATCTATCTGAAAAACGGACAGATGGTCCACGCCCTCGTCGGTGACCTGATCGGCGAGGAAGCGATCTACGCGCTCGCCATCTGGAACCAGGGCGAGTTCCAGTTCGCTCCCGGCGAGGAGCCCGATCGCCAGACCATCACCAAATCCAACACGAACCTCCTGATGGAGGCCGCGCGCCGTCTGGACGAGTGGCGCGTCCTCTCCAAGAAGATCCCCTCCGTCGATTTCGTCCCCGAGCTGCTGGTCCGCGAGAACCGTCACGAGCAGATCACGCTGAACCCGCAGGAGTGGATGCTGATCACGCGCATCGACAGCCACCGCTCCATCGCCGACATCGGCCGCGCGCTGAACATGTCGTCGTTCGACGTCGCCAAAATCCTCTACGGGATGATCACCGGCGAGCTCGTGCAGTTAAAAAAAAAATTTGATCGAGACCCCGATCAGGAAAATGGCGAGCTAGTCGACCTCGCCGCTCGCATCCGCGCGGTGGCCGAGGAGTTCATCGGCGACAGCGCGCACAAGACGATCGAGAAGCACTTCCTCCACGCCCTCGACATGATCATGAACGGCGACGGCGAGCGCGCCGTCGACAACATGATCGAAGAATTCGAGAAGACCGCCTCGCTCCTGCGCGGGCTCGCGGTCACCGAGCAGCTCCGCGCGCGGATCACCGAGATCCGCGCGCTGGCCTCCTAGCTTGCTCTGGTTCATCATCATCCTTCTCGCCTTCATCACCGCCGCGGCGTTGATCCGCCGGCAGGCGCGCGCCATTCACGCGTCGGGTCCGATCCGCAACTGGTCGATCCCGAAGTCGTGGTCGGTCGCCGAAGGGACGCATGAGGGGAAAGCGGTGGCGACGCGCTTCAACGTCGCGCTGCGCCCCATCGCCGGACGCAACGAGTTTCCCGATCGCATCGGCCTCATCGCCCCGCTGCACGACGCGAACGACCGCGGTTTTCCCAACCGCGCCGAGATCAAGCAGCTCGACGCGATCGAAGAGCTGGTCGAGAAGCGGATGGGGGGCGGCAACGAGTCGCTGCTCGCCGGCATCGTCACCAGCAACGGCGTGCGCGAGTTCGTCGTCTACACCTCGAACGTCGACGGCGCGAAGACGAAAGCGGAAGCGGTTGCCGCCGAGGTCACCACGCATGTGCTGCAGGTCATCGTCCGCAATGATCCGCAATGGCGGGTGTACCGTACGTTCGCATCATGAACCTCGGCCGTATCGTCGTCCCTCCAGGTGTGCCGGACGGCTTCGCGCTCTTCTACACGACGCGCGACTTCCCAGGCTTTCTCACTGACGACGTCGCGCGCGAGCTCACCGGCTTCATCGAAGAGCGCTTCGGAATCGCGGCGACGCTGACCACGTGCAACCAGGTGCATGGCGCGAGTGTCGAAAAATCCGAACCCGATGCGGCGTGGCGCGAATGCGATTCCTGCGACGCTCTCTACTCGACGGACAAAAACACCGCCCTCGGTATCAAGGTTGCAGATTGTCTCCCCGTGACCATGATCGATCCCGTGCACTCGGTCATCGCCAACATTCACTCCGGCTGGCGTGGCGCCGCGCAGGCAATCACAGCGAAAACCCTGGACACCCTCATCAAAGAAACGCCCTTCGATCCCGCGAGCGCGAAAGCGTGGCTCGGCCCGAGCATCCGCGTCTGCTGCTTCGAAGTAGGCGAGGAAGTGGCGGAGCAATTCGATCAAAGCTTCGTCGATCGTTCGCACGCGAAGCCGCACGTCGACATCCCCGCCTTCACCAGAGCAATTCTCCGCGACCGCGGCTTCGCCGATGACGCGATCCTCGACACGGAGCTCTGCACGCGCTGCGAAGGATCGATCTTCCACTCCTACCGCCGCGATCGAAAGGGCGGCGGCCGGAACCTCGCGCTCGTCGCGCAGTGAGCCGCATGCCCGCGAACATCAAGCTCCGCATCCCGAAGCGGCGGACGGTCTTCCAGACGATCTCCATCGTCGTCCTCGTGTTCCTCGTCGCCTTCGCCGCCCTCGGCGCGTGGGTCTACAAGCAGTCGGTCGGCCGCTTCGAAGTGCGCCGCCTCTCGCTGCCGACGCGCATCTTCGCCGACTTCATGCCGCTGCGTCCCGACACGCCGCTGCAGGCCGATGACCTCCTCGAAAAAGTGAGCCGCCTCGGATACCGCGAGGTCCCCAAAGTCTCGCAGCCGGGCGAGTACGCATCATCGAAGGAAGGCGTCGACATCTTCACGCGCGAGTTCACTCATCCGAGCGGCAAGTACGACGCGCAGCCGATCCGCGTCACGTTCAAGAGCAATCTCATTCAGACCGTGACCTCGATCCGTGACTCGCATCCCATCGAGACCGCGGCGCTCGAGCCGGAGCTGCTCACCTCGATCCTCTCCGAACAGCTCGAGAACCGGCGCCCCGCGACGCTGTCACAAGTTCCGCAGTCGCTGCAGGACGCGGTGGTGGTGACCGAGGACATCCGGTTCTGGCATCACCCCGGCGTCGATCCGCTCGGCATCTTCCGCGCGATCTTCACCAACGTCCGCGCGCGCGGCGTGGCGCAGGGCGGCTCCACGCTGACGCAGCAGCTGGTCAAGAACTACTACCTCACCAGCGAGCGGACCATGCGCCGCAAGGTCGTCGAAGCGTTCATGGCCGTGATCCTCGACGCGAAGTATTCGAAGCGCGAGATCCTCGAGGCCTACCTCAACGACATCTACCTCGGGCGCAACCGCTCGATCTCGATCATGGGCGTCGGCGAGGCCGCGCGCTACTACTTCGGCAAGCCGGTCGCGGAGATCGACGTCGCGGAGTCGGCGCTGCTCGCCGGGATGATCCGCAGCCCGAACAACTACTCGCCGTTCGCGAATCCGGAGCGCGCGCTCAGCCGCCGCGCGACGGTTCTCGGACTGATGAAGCAGAACAAGAAGATCGATCAGGCGACCTACGACAAGGCGATGGCCACGCCGCTGCCGCGCAAGCCGTTCCGCGAGCGGAGCGGCCTCGCGTCGATCCCGTTCTACGTCGATCGCGTGCTGCAGGAGATGGCGCGCGACTACGGCATCAAGGACGTCAAGGGCCGCGGCCTGCAGATCTACACGGCCATCGACCTGACCGCGCAGGACACCGCGTCGCGCACGCTCGTCTCCGGCATCGAAGGGCTGGAGAAGGGGAGCCGCCGCCTGCGTAACGCGCAGAGTCCGCTGCAGGGTGTGCTGATTCACGTCGACGTGCCGACGGGCGAGATCCGCGCGCTGGTCGGAGGACGCAACTACGAGGTCTCGCAATTCAACCGCGCGCTGAATTCGAAGCGCCAGGTCGGCTCGCTCTTCAAGCCGTTCGTCTACCTCACCGCGTTCGAGCCGAGCCTCACGTCGCTGCCGAACGCGATCACGCCGGCGACGCTGGTCAGCGATTCGCGCTTCATCCTCAAACGACGGTTTTCGGCCGACTGGTCGCCGCGCAATTACGAGGACGCGTACCACGGCACGGTCACGGTGCAGCGCGCGCTCGAGCAGTCGATGAACTCCGCGTCGGTGCGCATCGGACTGGCGTGCGGACTCGCGGCGATCGTGAAGACGGCGCATACGCTCGGCGTGCAGACGGAGATCGAGGACTCCAATCCGTCCGTGATCCTCGGCGCCGTCGGTATTCCGCCGATCGACATGGCGGACGCGTTCTCCACGATCGCGCGCGTCGGCTCGCGGTTGCCGCTGCGGACCATCCGCTTCGTCACCGACGATCGCGGACACGTCGTCACCGCGGGCGATGAGGTGCAGGCGGTGCAGGTCTTTCCGGCGCGCGACGTCTTCATCCTGCTCAACGTGATGAAGGGCGTGATCGATCACGGCACCGGTTATGAGGCGCGCTCGATGCGCTTCCGCCTCACAGCCGCCGGCAAGACCGGCACGACGAACGACGCGCGTGACGCGTGGTTCATCGGCTTCACGCCGCAGACGCTGGCGCTGACCTGGATCGGCTTCGACGACAACGCGATCGTCGGCTTGTCCGGGGGGCAAGGGGCCGTGCCGATCTGGACGCGCTACATGCAGCAGGTCACCGCGGGCCAGCGCGACGTCGACTGGGCCGCGCCGTCGGGCATCGAGATGGCGGAGTTCGACAAGACGAGCGGCGGCCTGGCCACGCCGTACTGTCCGCCGATCTCGATCGAGACCGACGCCTTCAAGACCGGCACCGCGCCGATGCAGCCGTGCCCGCTGCACATGCCGCAGGCGCCGCCTCCCCCCGCGGTCGACGAGTTCGGAAATCCGATCGCCCTCGATACGACCGGCATGATCCCCACGCCGCCGATCACAACCACTACGCCGCCGATCACGACGACGGCTCCGCCGCCCGATTCGACGCTGACCGGCGGCATCTTCAAGACCGATACGACCGCCACCACGCCGCCGCCGCCGACCACGACGACGGAACCGCCGCCGACGTCGACACACTAGTGCCGCAGCTCAGACTCGCCCTCCGCCGCACGATCCCGCTGATCATCTTCCTCGCGCTGGTGGTGCACTTCATCCTGCCCCGCCTCGGCGCGATCGAGCATTCAGCGTCGATCGTGCCGACGATGGCGCCGTGGGCGATCCTCGCCGCGGTCGCCGCGCAACTCCTCAGCTACATCTCGAACGGCGCCGTGCTGCAGGCGATCGTCGGCGTGGCGGGCGGCCGGCTCCGCCTCGCGCGCGCCGCGATCATCGAGGTCGGCGCGGCGACGATCAGCCTCGTGGCCGCCGGCCCGCTCGGATTCGGCGCCGCGGTCTACAAGTGGGTGAGCGAGGTGACGACGATCGAGTCAGCGGCACTCGCCGCGTGGCTGCCCAGCGTCTTCGACATGTCGGCGCTGATCCTCGCGGCGCTGATCGGCGCGTTCGAGCTGCTGCACGTCCATCAGCTCTCGCGCGCCACCGAGATCGCGCTGATCGGCGTCATCTCGGTGCTCGTCCTGGTGATGATCGGCGCGTTCTTCCTCGTCGCGCGCCCGAAGTGGCTCGTCATCATCGCCAAGCGTTTCGGCCGCACCGTCGATCCCGACCCCGTGCGCGACGCGTGGATGAAACTGCGCAGCGGAGCGTGGGCCCACGTCGCGATCCGCTCGATTCTGACGATCGCGTTCGACATGCTCACGCTCTACTTCGCGTTCCTCGCCGCGCACCAGCCGTTGCACTTCTCCGTGCTCCTCGCCGGCTACGGCGTCCCCATCCTCCTCGGCCGCACCAGCTTCCTCCCCGGCGGCATCGCGGTGATCGAAGTCGGCATGTCCGCGGTGTTCGCCGGCCTCGGCATCGACACGCAGGTCGCGATCGTCGCGGTGCTGACCTACCGCCTCATCTCGTTCTGGCTGCCGACGCTGATCGGGATCCCGGTGGCGATCGGGTTGAACCAGCGGCGAAAAGCGGCGGCGTAAAAAATATTTTTGGGGGTCGTGGCGAAAAGCTCCCGATCGGCCGGCATTCCTCATTGTGAGCATAAGAACGCGTTCATCTCTTCTCGCTACTCACGATGTATTCAGGAGGCAGCAATGGAATGCCCGAAGCTGCGCACGGTCCGGAAGTTCATTGAAAACCAGGGAACCTGCTTCCGTCCGCGCGCCGGCCTGGAGAATGCCGGTACGCGCCGGCACCTGATTGCGCACTGGCCTTCGCCTTTCAGTACGCGTCATGAGCTGACACCGACCGGGTTGCTGTCGATGTGGCAAGTGTGGAAAACGAACGACTTGATGCAGCGCGAGTTAAAGAACGAGACGCTGGAAATCGCGCTCGAGTACACCCGTCGGCTTCTAAAGAAACACCCGCGGCTGGGTATGACGCCGAAGTCGGCGGTCGGCGACGTGATCATCGCCATCGGGACGGGGCATCGACACCCCAGGTTCCCCACATCGTTGGGGTTTCTTGGGTTTTTCTGCGGCGCGACAAGGTCTGTCGTGAGTCACGCCGGAGATGAGCTCAGGAACTGGGAAACGCGGCATATGCCGCTTGCAGATCATGCCGAGGACACGATGAACGAGACAAGGTCGAACGCGCACATCCTCGAGATTTCGAGATTCGCCCGCACGGAAAGCGGCGAAGCACTCAGCAATCTCGAGATGGACGTCGACGCGTTCTTTCTATCGATCAAGGATGATCCCCAGCTTTACCGTTACGCGGTCATCGTCCGCTCCGGCGAATGGTACAGCGCCGAAGCGAGAGCTCAGCGTCTGACCATCATCGAAAAGAAGCACCACACCGTACACGACGTCTACAACCTCGATCGTCGCCTGCGCCGTCGTTGGCAAGCCTGGTATCGACCAAGAGGGAGAGCGTGAGTCATGTCCAAGAAAATTCGAAACTGCATCCCGTCCAATCTGAAGAACGATTCCAACTTCGTCGAGCTCGCGTCCATGACTGCCGAGGAAATCCGCCAATTGAAGGTCGATCCGCACACCACCCGTTCCCTGCGAGCCCTCGTCGAGCAGACCGCGCATGGGAGGGTCCGGGGGGGACATCATCTCCACACCCACAAAGAAGTCGTAGCCGGCGCGGCTAACGGCTTGTCGAAAATGCCTCCGGCAACGGGGCGACCCTTTCCGACAAACCAGCAGACCGCGCAACAGCGCGGTCTTTTCATTTCAGGGTCGTGGAGTGACACGCACGATCTGGCCAATGCGTTGTCGCGGCTTCGGCGTGCCGACGCTTCTCACGCGGAACGCCGGGAGTGTCTTCGATGGGGCCTCGATCGCATCGCCTCGTCTGCCCGCGCCGTCCATGCTGATTGCGGCGTGAATCCCGATGTCGGCTGGCCCATGATCGAGTCGATCGAAGAAGCGGCGATCGAAGTGGCGAATGACCCGCCGCTCTGGGACGACTTCAGCAAAGGGGTCACGCGCATCTCGATGGCTTCTTCCGTCGCCTTGAAATGCGCATTGGTTCACGGACTCAAGGAAATCTGCGGGCGAGGTGAGTCGGGCAAAAGACTCGCCGCGAAAACGTACAACGAGATCCTTCGCTGCGATACGGCGGCCGAGCCGCGATTGATCGTGAGGCACATCGCCAACCAGCACGAGATGCTTCGCCATGAGTTGGCGAAAGAGCTGGATCAGCCGATTCCGCACGACATGCTCGATCTGCTCATCGACATCGACGTCGCCCGGCGCGAGGCGACCACGCTTCTGGGTCGAATGCGGATCGAGAAAAACGAGCGAAGCTACTTCCACCTGCCGACCGTGGCCGAGCTTTTCCAGCATCAGAAGCGCGGTCCGCTCTCCTCGATTCTCTCCATGTATGCCCTCGGCGACGTCTTCCATTGCGCAACGCGCTTCGTCAACCAGTATCCGGAGGAGCGGCAATACGAAGTTCGCGCGGTGTTCGCGCAGCATCTGCGGGAACAGCTACGCGAGGACTCCGCATCGCATTTCCTCACCATGGAGATGCTCGAGCCACTGCGTGACAACTATTCGCGATTCACCGCTTCGCTCATGGCGGAGCTGATTCCGACGCTCGGTCCTCGCGCGCAACAGGCGCTCTTCGTCTGCCTGGTCGAGGGATATGAAAAAAAGTTCGCCGGCGCGAGGCAGGCTGCGGTTCCGCAATTCGTTTTAGAGGAAGAGCCGCGGTTCATCGGTGCCGGCCATCGCCTCGACTATTTCGGCGAGTTAATTTGTCAGTGGGAAGGAAGCGCGGAGCTGCTCTCTCCCATGCGATGGGCGAACGAGCGGCTTCGCCTGTGGTGCGACGACTCGGCCCCCGCGCTTCTCGATCCGAAACTGGACGTCGCGCCGTCAACCCCGCTACGGAAGCGCGCGCCGACGGATGGATCAGAGGAGCTCGCGGGGAAAATCGACGAGCATCTTCGTTACGGCCGCGAAGAGCACATCACTCCCGATACGTAACCTTCACGTCCTTCACCACCACCTCGTCGTCCGACGCCGTCTCGATGATCAGCCAGTCGCCGGCGATGTGGTGGCCGTCGATGGTGAACGTGCGGCCGTCGCGCGGGATGTCGATGTAGTCGCGCAGGATCTCGTTGTCGACGCGGACGCGGATCTCGCCGCCCGCCTTCGCGCCGACGCTGTCGTGGGCGAAGAACTGGACGGAGCTGACCGCGCCGCCGTGAATGGCGATGCGGATCTTAGCGCGCGAGCCGCCGCATTCGTTGCCGCCGATGCAGCCGCCGCTGTTGCGCGTCTCGCGCTCGGCGCCGTAACTGCGTCCGCCGGAGCTGTTGCCGGAGTCGTAGCTGCGTCCTCCGCCGCGTCCGTAGAGCACGGCGACGTCGCTGATCGTCACCTCGTCGTCGGTCGCGGTGCTGATCACAAGCTTCGAGCCGATGATGCCGTCGACGTCGAACTCGTGACGCTTGCCGTCACGCGCGACGTCGACATACGACGCGATGCTGTGGTCGTCGATGCGAACGTTGAGCTTGCCGTCGGCGCGCGTGCCGACGTTGTCGTGCGCGTTGAAGCGGATGCCGAGGACCGGCTGGTCGTCGAGCGCGATGGTGATGCGATTGCCGTTCTGCCGGCAGTCGGCTCCGCCGATGCAGGTGCCGGCGCGCTCGTAGTTTCTCCATCCTTCGCGATTGCCGCCGCGCTGCCAGCCGCCTCCACCACCACCGCCGCCGCCGTGATCGTTGTCACGATCGAATCCGCTGCCGTACATCACGGCGACGTCCTTGATCTCGATCTCATCGTTCGCCGCCGCCTCGAACGTCAGGTACTCGCCGCGCCGGTTGTCGACGTCGATGGTGAAAGTCTCGCCGCGGCGCGGAATGTCGATCCAGCTGCGCACCGCGTCCGCGCCCACTTTCACCGTCAGCTTGCCGCCGGCGGTCTCGCCGATGTCGTCGTGCGCGTTGAAGCGGACGGCGAGGACGGGACGATCGGCGAGTTTGATGCGCAGCCGCTTGTCGGGGCACTTGCTGCCGCCGATGCAGCCGTGGTCGCCGTACGTGACCCACTCTCCTCTCCGGCTCTGGGCGAACAACGGAAGCGCGAGAAGAAGAACGATGAACAGGCGTCGCATGACGGATAGTTTATTCGATCGCTCTACTTCTCTCTTCCCACCGGATACAACATCCATCTCGCATCGAAATACGGCGAGCGCTCGTAAAAGAAATGCAGCCTCTGATCCGCGCTCGCCTTGAACGCGGCGTCGCTCTCCAGCTTCTTCTCGAACTCCGCGCGCAGCTTCGGATCGGCAGCGAGCATCTTCTCTGCCAGCGGCTCCATCATGTAATTCTCGAAGTACTCGGTGCGCTGCAGGATCTCGTCGAAGAAGCCCCACTGCAGGAACGAATCGGTCGACGCCGGCTCGAGGAGCACCATGGCCAGCTCGCCGAGCGGCTGATCGACGGCGATGCGCACGGAGCCTGCGGGGAAGCGCTCCTTCCGATGCTCGACCGTCGTCTTCGCCGCGAGCCGCACGTGACCCTCGAACGATTCGGCGTCGAGCTTCGCGTCGTGCAGGCGGTACATGTCGACCTCGACGTCGCGCGGCTCGAGCAGCCGCTCCATCTGGATGCCGTGCATCCGCAGCCGGTCGATGACCTCGCGCCACGCTGCCGGCACCCAGTACGCCTTCGGCCGCGAGACCGACTCCGTGACGGCGGTCGTGTGATAGACCGGGATGCGTACCGTGGTCGGACGTCCGAGCCATTCCGTCCTCGTCGTTCCGCTGATCGACGACTGGCTGGTGCGCGATTCGATGCCGCGGAACTCCATTAGCTCCGGCGCCGAGCCCTGCGGCGCGTCCCACGCGAGCGGCAGCGGATCGATGCGCAGATGCGTGTCGTCGCCGCCGGCGCGCTGCAGGTCACGGCCGCTCATCGCCAGGACGTCGAGCGTCCGCTCCAGCAACACGAGCGTGCCGAGGACGCGCTGGTCGTACGGCTTGAGCGAGTGATTCTCGACGAGCACAGTCGCCATGTGCCGCGCGTCGCCGTAGCCGGTCGAGAAGCGCACCTGTCCGTTGCCGAGGCCGATGCCTTTCGAGAAGTCCTTGTCGTCGACCGGGAAGATCAGCGGACCGGGGATGTGCCCCATCTGCGTAAGCGCGCCGTTGACCGCCGGCCCGAGCGTCTGATCGAGCCAGCGCGTGACGTTCGGCGAGTAGCCGCTGTGGTTCCAGCCGAAGGTGATGTCGTACTGATAGTCCATCCCGTCGGTGACGTGCAGGTCGTAGTAGAGATCGGGCTGCCAGCGATCGATGGCAGCGACCATGGCGCGCATTTCGTCCGAGTCGAGCTTCGTGTAATCGCGATTCAGATTCAGGTTGCGCGCGTTCGTGCGCCACCCGATGACCTCGGGGCCGCGCTGATTGATGCGGCCGAACTTCGACGCGCGCTCGTGGCCGTCGACGTTGAAGATCGGGACGAAGAGGACGTTGACGCGTTCGAGCATCCCGAAGAGGCGGCCGCCGGGACGGAGATCGCGGAGCAGCATCAGGCCGGCGTCCTTGCCGTCGATTTCGCCGGAGTGAATGCCCCCCTGCGCGAGCAGCGTCGGCTTGCCGGTGCGATGCAGCGCGTCGGGCATGAAGAGCTGTTCCTTCGATGCCACGACCATCCAGATGTCGCGTCCTTCCGGACTCTTGCCGAGCGACACCATCCGCATCTGCGGCGACGCGGCGGTCAGCTTCCGCAGGTACGCGACCGTCTCGTCGTAGGTCGGCGAGGTGCGGAAGCCGCTCTGCTCCGCCGGCGTGATCCACGGATCGTCGGGATTGACCACGAGCTTGCGCGACTGCCCGTTCCACGGAATCGCGGGCGGCAGCGGGGCTTCGATCTGGGCGGCGAGGGTGGAGGCGAGGAGGGGCAGCAGCAGGGTCCACTGCATGATGCGCATCGCGAGATTGTATGGTGTGCGGATGCAGATCCGACTCGCACTCCTCACCTTGCTCCTCGTGTTTTCAGCAGAGGCACAACAGAACCTCGGCGACGTCTCGTTCGCCAACTCCGGCGCCCCCGCCGCGCAGGAAGCATTCCTCCGCGGACTCGCGCTGCTTCACGACTTCGAGTACGAGGACGCGGCGGCCGCGTTCCGCGAGGCGCAGAAGACCGATTCCGAGTTCGCCATGGCCTTCTGGGGCGAGGCGATGACGTTCAATCATCCGATCTGGTTCCAGCAGGACCTCACCGCCGCCCGCAAGGTGCTGCAGAAGACGCCGAACGCGAAGACGGAGCGCGAGCGCGATTACCTGAAGACGCTCGACGTCCTCTACGGCGAAGGGACGAAGGAAGAGCGCGATTTCAAATACTCCGATGCGATGGCGGCGCTGCACGCGAAGTATCCGGACGACGTCGACGCCACCGCCTTCTACGCGCTTTCACTCCTCGGTACGTCGCATCAGGGACGCGACATCGCGACCTACATGCGCTCCGCGGCGCTGCTGGAAGAAGTGTTCCCCACGCATCGCCGCCATCCCGGCGTGCTGCACTACATGATTCATTCGTACGACGATCCGATCCACGCGCCGCTCGGACTGCGCGCCGCGCGGTTGTACGGCGACGTGGCATCGCACGCAGCGCACGCGCTGCACATGACGTCGCATATCTTCGTGGCGATGGGGATGTGGGACGACGTGATCGCGGCGAACAGGAAGGCGATGGCGGCGCATCCGATGAACTGCGGTCACTACGCGATCTGGCTGGAGTACGGCTATCTGCAGACGCGGAAGCTCGACGAGGCTCGCGAGGTGATGACGCGTTGCAAGGCCGCGGTGGCGGGCGACCCCGCGCACGACGCGCCGGTGAAGGCCGAGGATTCGAGGATCGGCGGCTACGCCACGATGCGCGCGCTCTACTTCGCCGACACCGGCAAGCTGGAGGAGGCGCCGCCATCGCAGTACGCAGCGCCGTCATTCACGATGGCGTACACCGACGCGCTCGCCCATCCGACGGCGGAGAACGCCGCGCGCGTCCGTGCATTGCAGAAGGACGTGCTCGCGGCGATCGAGGCGCGGCAGCTGACCGACCCGTCGTATCGCGAGCGGACGAACGTGATCGTGCAGCAGGTCGATGCCATGGTCCTCATCGCCGCCGGCAAACGCGACGAAGGCCTCGCGCTCCTGCAGAAAGCGGCCGAGGCCGAGCACGCGATGCCGTTCGAGTTCGGCCCGCCGATCGTCGAGAAGCCGGCGTACGAACTGCTGGGCGATCAGCTGCTCGCGGCAGGGCGGGCGGGGGAGGCGGAGAAGGCGTATCGGGCACAGCTCACGCGGACGCCGGGGCGGCGGGGGTCGACGCACTCGTTACGCAAGCCAATCGATCCATAATTCGGGCATGGCGAAGAGCCCATGGGACGACGCCCGCGGCCTGCCCGAACTGCCGCAGTCGCTGATGACCGGCGAGTACAGTCTGAGCCTCTTCGACGTTCGATCCTTCTTCTGCTACGGCGCCGCGCGGGCGCTGACCGTCGCCCACGGCCGGGGCATGATTCACGGCGACATCAAGACCGAGCACATCTTTCTCCAGGTCCTGAGCGGCAGAGCCATGTTCATCGATTGGGCAGCCGGGCTTCGGGCCGCGCTCGATCCGGCGGCGATGGTGGTCGAGCTCGTCGCTCCGCGCGTGAGCATGCCGGACGAGCAGTTCCTCGGTCTGGTCGCCGGTTACGTCGCAGCCGCCTACGAACGACTCGATCCACTCCTTCCCGGTTATACCGATGCGTTCCTGGAGATCCTCGGCGGAATTCCGCTCCATCGTCCGAAGCCTTTTCCGATCACCATCGAAAGCGAAGCGGAATTCGTCATGCGAGAGGTTTTCGAGCGTGACGCCGCGGAAAAGGGGGCGGACTACGATGCCGTGCGCCTCTTCACCGCCCTTCTGGCGATGGAGATCGCCGGCGACATCGACACGCTCGACGTCGAGCGGTTTCGCCGGCGCGCCGGGCCGGCCGGATGGATCGCGATGCTGCTCTTCGATGATTCTCCGGCCATCCCTTCCGACGCGGACGAAGTCGAGCGGCTGGCAGCCGATCTGGCGCGTCATGTGCGCGGCGTGTCGCGCGATCCCGGCACGTTCGGAAAGGTGGTGCTCTCGTTCCTTCGGCACGCTTCCTCGCCGGAGGCGAGGCGGATTCTCGACTTCGTCATCGAGACCTGCGACGTCGTCGCGCTGCGCAGCAACGTCAGTCCCGCGAACGTGACGCGCGCGCACGCCTTCGCGCAGTTGTCGCTCGTTCTCCGCGACGTGACTCTCGACGATCCCGCGACGGACGAACGGCGGCTGGCGACGATGGTGGCGCGGCATCATCCGTTCGCACGGGAGCCGCTCATCAGCGGAAATGACCTGACGGCCGACACATTGCTGCTGGAGTTGGTGTACTGGTCGACGCGCAGCCAGCTCCTGTTGCACGCCCACCAAGTGGCGGAGGGTGCCCGGAAGCCCGCTCCTCCCTATCTCTGGCGCGCGCTCGGAGTGAACCGGCTGCTGCTGATGCGAGCCGGCACGATCGAGGCTGATCATCTGACCGAGAACGTCCGCCTGCTCCTGCATCGCGTCGTCGCATTTCACCACGAGGCATTGCGCGTATCCGTCCGAGCCTTCCTCTCGACCGACCTGCTCGGTAATTTCCTGAACGCGACGGACAATCTGGAGAAAGAAGCGGATTGGATCGTCGAGCTCGCAGGCAAGCTGAAGGACGGCGACGCTCGAGCAGTGGCGCAGGCAGTGTCCGCGGCGCCGCGGCATCTGCACGATGACAAGGGTGGAGTCTGGCGATGAAGGCCGTATTGCTCGATCGCGCCCTCCTGGTGACTCTGGCCGTCGACCATTCCAACTTGCCGTATGTCTTCGCGGCGATCAAAAACGGCCGGGCGTATTACGAAGCACGGGGCATGAGCGCGATCGAAACGAGCCTTCGCGCGCTGCCCGAGCTGGGCTCGCGCCTCGTCGCAGTCTCCACGGAGCTCGAGCTCGACGTCGACACGACGCGGCGCATCTCGGATTTTCTCGACGCCTGCTTCGATGATCCGGAGGTCACTCGCGAGCTCGATGTTCTTCATCGTGCCGCGAGTCTTCCCGCTTCTCGCGCCCGCGAGACGCTGGCATACGCGGCGCGTCTGATTCTTCTCGCCCAGCGTCGCGACGCGGCGATCGTCCTGTGGCCGAAACGAGCGCCGCTGCTGCTGAAGCTCCTCTCCGGCTTGCCGGGCGAGCATTCGGAGTGCGACGGACTGCGACTTCAGACGGTCGACGTCTCCGGGCATCCGCTCGGCATCGGAGGGAATCATCGCCTCGAGATCATCCTCGGTCCGACCGATGCGCTGGTGGCCGCCGCAGGTCCGCGTGCGCGAGTCTTCATCAGCTACGCGCACGCGGACAACGATTCGCTCGATCCGAATCGCCGTTACGTCGATCGCCTGCTGACGCATCTGCGGGTCGGTCCGCTGGCGAATCAGCGCGCGATCTGGTCGGACAGCGACATCGAGACCGGCGGGCTCTGGAACCAGCGGATCCACGATGCCATCGCCTCCGCCGAGGCGGCGGTGTTGGTGGTCAGTCCGTCGTTTCTCGCATCGCGATACATCTCTGAAGATGAGATGCCGCTGATCCTCGGCCGGATGCACGGCGGCGCACTCGCGGTCTTTCCCATGCTGCTTCGGCCGTGCAGCGTCGATCGCGCCGTGTACGACTACATCGATCCGCGGGATGGTCCGAGCCGCCTCAAACTCTCCGAGCTGCAGTTCGCCAATCCAATCGACCGTCCGTTCAATGCGCTCTCCGAGAGCCAGCAGGACGCGCTCCTGACGAAAGTGGCGCAACAGGTGTTCGAACGCGTCACATCACCTTCTCAATCGTGATCGGGAGATCGCGCACCCTCTTTCCGGTCGCGTGATACACGGCATTCGCGATCGCCCCGCCCACCCCTACGATCCCGATCTCGCCGACCCCTTTCACGCCGATCGGGTTGACGTGCGGGTCGTCTTCCTCGACGAGGATCACGTCGATGTTCGGGATGTCGGCGTTGACGGGGAGGAGGTACTCGCCGAGGTTGACGTTGGTGAAGCTGCCGAGGCGCGTGTCGAAGTGCGTCTGCTCGAGGAGCGCCATGCCGATGCCCTGCACGATGCCGCCGAGGTATTGGCTGCGCGCGGTTTTGGCGTTGAGGATGCGGCCGGCGGCGAAGGCGCTGACCATCCTCCGCACGCGCACCAGCCCCAGATCGGGATCGACGCTCACCTCGGCGAACTGCGCGCCGAATGCATGCGACGCGTGCGCCTCGTTCTGCTCCGGCTTCGCGTCGAACTGCGCGTCAATGGTGTCGAGGTAATGCTTCGCCAGGATCACGTGGTAGCTGTCGGCGTTCATCGCCGCGGGGTTCATTCCGTCGAGCGCCGCGACTTTTTTCCTCAACGCATCCGCGACGCCGTACACCGCCGAGCCGACGCTCGCCGCGGTCATCGAGCCGGCCGAGATCGGCGCGTTGGGGAGCATCGTGTCGCCGTACTTGAAGCTCACGCGTTCCGCCGGGATGCCGAGCGTTTCGGCGGCGAGCTGCGCCATGACCGTGGCGGTGCCCATCCCCATTTCATGCGAGCCGCTGCTGACGACGACCGTTCCGTCGGACTTCATCACCGCGCGCGCCGAGGCGGGGGAGCGATGCGCCGGATAAGCCGCGCTGGCCATGCCGTAGCCGATGAGGAGTCGTCCGTCGCGCATCGAGCGCGGCTCGGGATTGCGCTTCGACCAGCCGAAGCGCTCGGCGGCCTGGCCGTAGCACTCCTTCAATGACTTGCTCGACCACGGTTTGCCGCTCAGCGGATCGGCGTCGGCGTGATTGATGAGGCGCAATTGAATCGGATCGATCTTCAGCGCGTACGCGAGCTCGTCGATCGCCGACTCGAGTGCGAACGAGCCGGGCGTCAGACCCGGCGCGCGCATGTACGTGCCGCTCGGGACATTGAGCTCGACCACGCGATGCGCGCCGCGAATGTTCGGCGAGGCGTAGAGCATCTGCGTCGGCCGCGCGAAGCTCTCGACGTAATCGCAGACCGCATTTCCCTGGCCGATGCCGTCGTGGATCATCGAGACGAGCTTGCCGTCGGAGGTCGCGCCGAGGGCGACGCGCTGTTCGGTCTCCGGGCGGTGTCCGTTGCCGAAGAAGAGCTGCTTGCGCGTGACCACCAGCTTCACCGGCCGCTTCACCTCGCGCGCGGCGATGACGCCGATCACCACGTGCGGCCAGGAAGAGCCCTTGCTGCCGAACGCGCCGCCGACGAATTGCGACGTCACGTGCACGTTCTCTTTCGGGATGTTGAAGAGCTGCGCCATCGTCCGCTGCACGGCGAAGATGTTCTGCGACGAGTCGAAGAGCGTGAGGTGGTCGCCTTCCCACGCCGCGGTGATGGAGTGCGCCTCGAGCGGATTGTGATGCTCGTACGGCGTGCGGTAGGTCTCGTCGATCTTCACCGCCGCCGATGCGAGCGCGGCGTCGGCATCGCCTTTCGCGAATTTGTTCTGCTGTCGATCCTTCGCTTCGTCGCGATGTTTCGTCAGATCGGTCCGCGCTTCGGCTTTCGCATACGAGACGCGCACGAGCTCCGCGCCGCGCGTCGCGTGCTCGAGTGTGTCGCCGACGACGACGGCGATGCGCTGCCCGAGGTAGTGGATCGTGGCGTCTCCGAAGGGGAGGAGATGCTGCTCGGCCGTTCCGTTCGATTGACCCGCGGGGACGTTCAGCTTCGGCGCGTTGAGGTGGGAGATCACGGCGAGCACGCCGGGCGATTTCAGCGCCGCCGTGGTGTCGATCGTACGAATCGTACCGTTGGGGATCGACGACATCACGAGGACGCCGTACGCCATGTTCGCCAGCTTGTTCTCGGCCGCGTAGCGCGCGCCGCCGGTGACCTTCAGCCGGCCGTCGACGCGATCGAGCGGCGCTCCGATCTTCGGGATCATGCGATGCCTCCCGCCAAATCGCTCAGCGCGCGGACGAGCGTCCGCTTCGCCAGCTCGATCTTGAAGCCGTTCTGGCCGTAGTCCTTCGCGCCATGCAGCGCCGCTTCCGCTGCTTCCCGGAAGAGCGCCGCGCTTGCCGTCTTGCCGGTCAGCACCGCTTCCGCTTCGCGCGATCGCCACGGCTTTGTGCCGATGCCGCCGAGCGCGACGCGCGCGGAGCGGATGCTGCTGCCCGCGAGATCGAGTCCGACCGCGGCGGAGGTGATGGCGAATTCGTACGACGCGCGGTCGCGCACTTTGAGATACGCCGAGCGTTGCGCGTGCGGCGCGTCGGGGATGAAGAGCGACGTGATCAGCTCACCGCTCCTGATGTCGTGCTCGATGTGCGGCGTGTTGGCGGGGAGGAGATGGAAGTCGGTCGCCATGACCTGCCGCTCGCCGTTCGGTCCGCGCAGCGTGATCACGCCGTCGAGCGCGGCGAAGGCGACGGCGAAGTCGGACGGATGCGTGGCGATGCAGGCCGATGAGCCGCCGACGATCGCATGCATCCGGTTCTCGCCCTCGACCGCGGCGCAGCCGGTGGCGGGACTGCGCTTGTTGCACTCCGCGAAGGTGAGCTCGCGGAAGTACGGGCAGCGCGTCCGCTGCATCAGGTTGCCGCCGAGCGAGGCGGCGTTGCGGATCTGCGGCGAGGCGCTGAGCAGCAGCGCCTGCGAGATCATCGGGAAGCGCTCGCGGATGATCGCGTTTTGCGCGACGTCGCTCATGCGCGCCAGCGCGCCGATGCGGACGCCGCCGCTCGCGCGCTCGACGGTCGCGAGCGGGATGGCGTTGATGTCGACGAGGCGCGGCGGATGCTCGACGTCGGCCTTCATCAGGTCGATGAGGTTCGTCCCACCGGCGACGTAGCGCGCACCTGAGGCGATCGCTTCGTTCGCTTCATCGGCGCGGGCGAAATCAAACGGTTGCATTCTTCGCCTCCCGGATCGCGGCGACGATGCCGACGTAACAACCGCAGCGGCAGATGTTGCCGCTCATCCATTCGCGGATCTCGTCGTCGGAATTCGCGTGTCGTTCGCGGATGAGCGCGACGGCGGAACAGATCTGCCCCGAGGTGCAGTAGCCGCATTGGAAGCCGTCGTTGCGGATGAAGGCGGCCTGCACGGCGTTGAGGCGGCCATTCGCGGCGAGGCCTTCGATGGTGACGATCTTTCGTCCCTGCTGCATCGCCGCGAGGGTGATGCAGGAGTTGATGCGGCGGCCGTCGGCGAGCACCGTGCACGCGCCGCATGCGCCCTGATCGCATCCCTTCTTCGCGCCGGTGAGGTCGAGATGCTCGCGCAATGCGTCGAGCAGCGTGGTGCGCGGATCGAGCTTGAGCGTGTGGAGCTTGCCATTGACGTTGAGCGAGACAGGGATGGCGTGCGGATCGACGGCGGCCTTTTGCGGCTGCGCGGTCAGGGTGGGCGCGATCAAGAGGCCGGCGGTGGCAACCGCCGAGCCGATCATGAACGTGCGCCGCGAGGGATCGTCCGGCTCGTCGTCGTCGGGTTGATAGCAGGGAGGGAACGTCATCGGGACCTCCTGGCGCGTGCGTGCAGCACACGCGCCAGGAGAGAGGACGACGAGAGGCCTCCGGCGGGCGGGCCCGGCCCGCGGCGTTTGTCTTCGCGTAAATCGCGTTCAGCGCGAGACGTGTGAGTTCAGCCTAGGGCAACAGACGGGCCGGGCCCGCCCGCCGGAGGCCTCTCGTCGTCCTCTCGTGATCGATATGACGAACCAGCCCAGGGCGAGGGCGCCGAGGGCAAAGAACGAATCGCCGAAGGCACGCAGCCAGCGGACGTTCTGCAGCCACGGGGTCTGCCGAGGGGCCTGGGCGGGGAGGAGGCGCGGTCTTCGTGCCGCCCGGAGTCCCCAGATCCCTCGACTGACGCTCGGGATGACGGTGCGCTTACAATCCGGGCCGCCATGACAATCGACGAACAACTGGACTTCCTCGGAAAAGGCGCCGTGAATCTGGTCGAGCGGAACGACCTGAAGGCGAAGCTGCAGCGTGGGAAACCGCTGACGGTCAAGGTCGGCTTCGACCCCACCGCTCCCGACATCCACCTCGGGCACACGGTGCTGATCCGGAAGATGAAGCACTTCCAGCAGCTCGGCCATCGCGTGATCTTCCTGATCGGCGACTTCACCGGGTTGATCGGAGATCCGACCGGCAAGAAGGTGACGCGCCCCGCGCTGTCGAAAGAGGAAGTGCTGCAGAACGCCGAGACGTACAAGCAGCAGGTCTACAAGATCCTCGATCCGGTGACGACGGAGATCCGCTTCAATTCCGAATGGCTCGGCGCCCTCGGAGCGGAAGGGATGGTCCGCCTCGCGGCGAAGTACACGCTCGCCCGCATCCTCGAGCGCGACGATTTCCGCAAGCGCTTCGACAACCATCAGCCGATCGCCATCCACGAGCTGCTCTATCCGCTGGCGCAGGCGTACGACTCGGTCGCGCTGAAGGCCGACGTCGAGATGGGCGGGACGGATCAGTTGTTCAACCTGCTCGTCGGCCGCGACCTGATGCGCGAGTACGGCCTCGAGCCGCAGGTCGTGCTGACCACGCCGCTGCTCGAAGGGCTCGACGGCGTCGAGAAGATGTCGAAGTCGCTCAACAACTACATCGGCATCAACGAATCACCCGACTCGATCTACGGGAAGGTGATGTCGATCTCCGATGAGCTGATGTGGAAGTACTACCTGCTCTGCACCGACCTCACGCCGGCGCAGATCGAGGAGCGGAAGCAGGGGCATCCGATGGACGCGAAGCGCGGGCTGGCGCGAACGATCATCGCGGACTTTCACGATGCCGAGGCCGCGACGCAGGCGGAGGCGGAGTTCCGCCGCATCTTCAGCGATCGCCAGGTGCCGACCGACCTCGAGGAAGCGACGCTTCCCGCGTCATCCGAGCCGCAGCTGCTGGCGAAGATCATCGTCGCCGCCGGCCTCGCGCCGACGAACAAGGAAGCGGCGCGCCTCATCGGGCAGGGGGGCGTGCTGGTGGATGAGGAGAAGGTGGACGATTCCCGCCGTGCTCTGGAAGCCACGGCGGGAAAGACGTACCTGTTGAAGGTGGGAAAGCGGCGCTTCGCGAAGATCACCTTCGCGTGAGCTTACGGGGTCGTCGCCACCCCCACATCCTCCTGCGCCGGAACGAAGATCTGATCGGCCGACACGTTGTCGACGACCGACGCGTATCCGACGATCCCCGCGGATGCGTCGAATGAGAGCGTCGCGTTCGCGACGTCGGAGAGGTCGACCCCGGTGAAGTACGACGCGAGCGGATTCTGCTGCTGCGACAGCCCCTGCAGCGTGATCAGCGACGACGTCATGAGCGCGCCGGCGGTGTCACGCAGCTCGAGCCGCATGGTCACTGGAGTGGTGTTCGGATTGAAGAAGCCGACGTTCGTGCGGAAGCCGCTGGTGAATTCGGTGACGTGATTCGATAGTTGCGGCAGGACTCCGCGGCGCAGCGCATTGGCGCGCGGCTGTCCGGCGGCGAACTGGCCGAACGTTCCCTTCCCGCTCGAGCGAAGATCGGCATAGATGCGCGAGGTGACGGCGAGCTTCTCCGCGCTCGACACGCGGATCGCGCCGAGGATGGCGAGGAGGTTGAGGCCCGAGAGGCCGGTGACG
>Ga0193696_1000092_pt1 | contig 40556 bp, 29 predicted proteins | sample L3m1metaG_FD_145074 | JGI IMG/M metagenome (GOLD analysis project Ga0193696, IMG submission 145074) | Soil microbial communities from a riparian zone of the East river system, Colorado, United States - L3m1 | ecosystem: Environmental > Terrestrial > Soil > Riparian zone | place: USA: East River... | reverse complement strand
CGGTCAGCGTATCGAGCGCATCGCGACACAGATCCGAGAGCACGGTCAATCGCGCTTCGTCGGAGCGGTCGATCGTTCCGGCGAAGACCATCACCCATGGGGCGCTGCCATGCGCCGCGATCCGTCGGATCAACACATCGTCCGGCACCGACGTGAACTCGAAGCGCTCGGTCTCCGAGGAGGACAAGCGAACCATCGCGGTGCCCGCCGGCACGACGTCATCGTCCAGCGCCGCCGGCATGGTGGAGTGATCGGCGCCCACGGGCGACAACGAAAGCAGGAACCGGCCCGGTGCGCCGGCGACGTAGCCATGGACTTCGATTTCGAGCCAGACCGCCAGCGTCTCGACGAATGCACTGATGACGCCGCGCGCCGAATCGCGCCCCACGGCTTCGTCGAGCAGCCGCCGGAGCGACGCCACCATGTGCGAATCGGCGATGGCGTCGGGTGCCTCGTTCGAGAGGCTGCCGTCAATCGCCGTGGCCAGCCAGATGCCGATCGACTCCAGCTCGTGCCTGCTCTCTTCCGCGTCTCCCGTATTCATCTTCCGCGCGATGACGAGGGTTCCCGCCGGAGACAGCCCGTGGCAGATGCACAACTGAGTGTCGATCGCGACGGCGTGCGCAGTGGACGGCGTGGCGATGGCAACGGTCGATCGCAGCGGAGAACTTTCCGTCGAGAACAGGCCGCGGAGCGTGGATTGGTCGTCGCTCGTGTCGCTGCCGTCGATCGGCAACAGCGGCACGCATCGATCGTCGACGATGTCGATCGCGACATTCAGGTGGCGCCCGAGATCGAGCAGCCAGGTCCACGAATGGCCCTCCACCATTGTCCCGAGATCGAACGATTTCATGGGGTGGGCAGATTGTAGCAAGGTATAAGGGCTGATGCGCTTTCTCCACGTCGCCAACGGAACCTGCACGACGAGCGTCATCCGGGCGGCCGGTATTCCAGGCCTGCGGTCGCAGTGGGCCGATCTGCTGAATGAGGGGCCGGTTCCTGGTGGGTTGACCGACGAGGAGCTCGTCGCCGTCCGCGAGCGTTTTCTGGCCGGACCCGACGCGAATCTCGAGGACGAACACGAGAACTCGCTCAGGACGTGGCGAGCCGCTATCGATCGGCACGAATCGTACGACGAGATGATCCTCTGGTTCGAGCACGACCTGTTCGATCAGTTGAATGTCATTCAGCTCCTGACCCGGATTCGGGGGCGCGTTCCGGCCGCGAAGACGGTCAGCCTCGTCTGTATCGGGTCGTTTCCCGGCCGCCCCGCCTTCAAAGGACTGGGCGAGCTCGCGCCTGACGAATTGGCGTCGCTCGTCGAGACGCGCCGCCCCGTCAGCGAGGCGCAGTACGCGCTCGCGGCGCGCGCCTGGAACGCGTTCCGCGCCGCGGACCCGGAAGACCTCGACCGGCTCTGGCGCACCGACCTTCAGACGCTGCCGTTTCTTTCCGCCGCCCTTCGCCGGTTCCTCGAGGAATACCCCTGGACGAGAGACGGACTGTCGCGCAGCGAGCGCCGGCTCCTCGAGCTGGCCGACCCGGGACCGACCGGACTCATCGCTGCATTTCCTCGCATGCAGGAGGGCGAGAAGGCCTACTTCATCACCGACGGATCCATCCTCTCGCTCGTCGAAACGTTCTCGCGCACGACACCGGCGTTGCTGACCTACGATGCCGCGGCGTCCACCGCCGGCCATGTCCTCCGCGGCGCCGTCTCAATCACGAACGCCGGCCGCGAGGTCCTGGCCGGGCGTCTGGACCGGATCGCAACCTGTGGCCTGGACCGCTGGTATGGCGGCGTGCACCTGCAGGGCAACGGTCCGATGTGGCGGTGGGACGACCAGGCGGAGCGAATCAGAAAAGCATAGCTCTCGGCTGTCAGCTCTCGGCTCTCAGCGGGAGCGCCTGCCGATAGCCGACCGCCGATAGCTGAAAGCCCCCTTGACGCCGACCGAATCCAATCGGTAAGCTTCCGGCCAACTTTACCGCTACAGTAAAGGGATTTCGGAAGGGAGCGACAATGCCTCGGATCCGCGTGTTCGCCCTCGCCCTGCTGGGTGCCCTACTCGCCTTCGGACTGCCCGCCCGCGCCGCCGCCCAAGTCCTCTATGGCTCGCTCGTCGTTGAGGTACGCGATCAGTCGGGATCCGCCGTGCCGGGCGCCGAAGTGACGATCACACAGACGGAGACGAGCTGGACACGCAGCGGCACGTCAAACGAGCTCGGGACAGTGAGCTTTTCGAACGTTCCTCTCGGAACCTTCTCCGTGCGAACGACGTTGGCCGGCTTCAAGGAATCGGTCACGACCGATGTGAGGGTGACTCAGGACGACATCACGCGCGTCCGGACCGCGCTGACGATCGGTGAGTTGGCGGAAACGCTGACGGTGATTGCCAGCAGCGCCGTTCTGCAGACGGAGCGCGCCGACGTACGAACCGAAATCAGCTCGGTCCAGCTGCAGAACCTGCCGGTGCCGCCGGGGCGCAACTACCAGAACATGTTCGTGATGGTGCCCGGCATCTCGCCGCCGGAAAACATGCACTCGGTGGCCGTCAACCCGGCGCGGGGCCTTGGCTTCAATTCCAACGGGACGACGCGGAACGCGAATGCGATCCGCATCGAAGGGGCGATCTCGAACAACCTGTGGCTGCCGCACGTCGCCGCGTACGTGCCGGCGCTCGAAGCGATCGAGACTGTCAGCGTCGTGACGAGCTCGTTCGACGCCGACATCGGTCTGTCCGGAGGGATGTCGGCCAACGTCGTCATCAAGAGCGGCACGAATCAGTTCCGCGGGTCGGGGTTCGACTACTTCTACAACGAGAACATGAAATCGCGGCCGTACTTCCTGCCCGCAGACCAGAGCAAGCCCCAGGCGCGCCAGAATCAGTTCGGCGGCACGCTCGGCGGGCCCATCGTCCGCAACCGGCTGTTTTTCTTCGGGAGCTACGAGGGCACCAACGATCGTCAGAACGCCCAGCGATTCGGCACGGTGCCGACAGCCGCGATGCGGCGGGGCGATTTCTCGGCGTCGCCGACGCCCATTTACGATCCGCTGACCGGCGCAGCGAACGGCAGCGGCCGGACGGCATTCCCCGGCAACATCATTCCGCAGAACCGCCTCGATCCGATCGTCCAGAAGCTGATTGGGACACTGCCGCTGCCGACGTTTCCGGATCTGCTCGCCGATAACTATTTCGCGAGCGGCCAATTCGAATTCACCCGGCGCAAGACCGACGCGAAGGTCACCCTCAACGCCTCGCCCAACCTGATTCTCTCGGGGCGTCTCGGCTGGCTGAACTACGACTTCAACAGTCCGCCGATGTTCGGCGACCTCGGCGGATCGCCGGTGTTCACAACCGCGGCAAAGGCGGGCCACGGCCTTGGGGACACCTACACGATCACTGGAAGCGCAAACTACACGCTCAGATCGAATTTCCTGATCGAGGCCTACACCGGCATCACGAAGATCAAGGTGCTCTCGGAACCGTTCCGGATGGAAGAGAACCTGGGCCTCGATTTTCTCGGCATTCCCGGGACGAACGGGCCCAGTCGGCTGTACGGCGGTTGGCCGCAGTTCAACGTCACGAATCTGTCCATGATCGGCTATGCGGGAAGCGAGAACTCGCCGTACCTCGACGACAACTGGCAGTACCAGTACTCGGCGAATGCCACGTGGGTCAGCGGCAACCACACGTTCCGCTTTGGCGGCGACATCGTCCGTCAGGCGCTGAATCGCTTCGAGGCGGGCAACGGCTCCGGCACGTTTGCGTTCGCCGGCGGGCCGACGACGATTTCCGGAGGGCCGTCGCCCAACGTCTTCAACACCGTCGCGAATTTTATTCTCGGTCTGCCGACGTCGGTGTCGACGACGCGGATACCCTTCGAAAACAACCAGACACGCAGCCGCAACTGGCAGTTCAGCACGTTCATCAAGGACCAGTGGCAGATCAGCCGCGCCCTCACCGCGTCGCTCGGCGTCCGCTGGGACCATTTCCCGATGGGAACCAGGACGACGCGGGGTCTGGAACGCTTCGACTACGAGAACAACCAGATGCTGATCTGCGGCGTCGGCAGTGTGCCTGAGGATTGCGGCTACGACTTTGGTGCCGGAACGTTCTCGCCGCGTCTCGGGCTCGCGTATCGCGCCGGCGACAGAACGGTGATCCGTGGTGGCTACGGCGTCAACTACGATCCGTATCCGCTCGCATTCGTGCGCGACCTGCTCGGGAACTATCCCTCCGGCATCGGGCTCACCGTGTCGTCACCTAACGCGTTCCAGTTCGCCGGCCGTCTCGCAGACGGGATCCCGGCCGTGACCGTGCCGGATGTCACCAGCGGCATCATCCCGGTGCCGGCGACCATTGGCGCGAGAACGCTCGACCCGAAGCCGAAGCGCGGCTACATCCACTCGTGGAACCTGACGTTGCAGAGGGAGCTGCCGTTCCTGATGACGGGTCAGATCGGCTATGTCGGCACGCGCCAGCGCGATATCAATCAGATCCTGAATGTGAACGCGGGCCAGGTGATCGGCGCCGGCGATGCCGGCCGGCCGTTCTTTGCGCGCTATCGCCGCACGGCGGAAACCGGACTGCTGACGAATGTCGGCTGGAACGACTACGACGCCCTGCAGACCTCGCTGCAGCGCCGTTTCTCCCAGGGGCTGCAGGTGAACGTCGCATACACATGGTCGCGCGCGTTTGGCATCTGCTGCGACAACCTGTCCGACAACCCGCCGCAGGTCCAGGCGATGGACTACTTCAAGCTGAACGAAGCCACGCTCAGCTTCGACCGGCCGCACAACTTCCAGGCGTCGGTCATCGCCGAGCTGCCGTTTGGATCGGGCAAGCCATTCCTCAACGACGCTGGCGCGATGTCTGCGATTGCGGGAGGGTGGCAGGTGAACGCCATCTTCAGCGCGTACTCCGGGTTGCCCTTCAGCGTGACCGCAGCCGGCACGTCGCTCAATCTCCCGAACAGCACCCAGATGGCGGACAAGGTGAAGGCCGATGTGCAGATCCTCGGCAACGTCGGTGCCGGCACGTCGTGGTTCGATCCGCTCGCGTTCCGCGCCGTCACCGAACCACGCTTCGGCAACGCCGGATACAACACGATGCGCGGCCCCGGCTTCGCCAACCTCGATTTCAGCGTCCAGCGACAGTTCAGTCTGGGCAACCGGCTGACGCTGCAGGCGCGCGCCGAAATCTTCAACCTGACGAATACCGCGCATTTCGCGAACCCGAACGCGAACGTCTCGAACCTGCAGCTGAACGCCGACGGGACGATTCGCAACCTCGGCGGGTTCTCGTCGATCACGAGCACGGCGAACAGCGGCCGTGACGGCATCGACGAGCGCGTCGTTCGCGTCGGCGTGCGACTGGGGTTCTGAGCACGAAGTCTCAAGTCTCAAGTCTCACTGAACCGTGAAACTTGAGACTTGAGACTTGAGAGTTGATTACTCCGAGCGCAGCGCCTGCATGACATCCACGCGCGACGCTCGCGCCGCCGGCATCAGCGACGCGAGAATCGCTGCCGCAATCAGAATCGCGGCGGCGCCGGCGAGCGGCAGGATGCCGGGCACGGCGACGTCCGCGACGAATACGCCGACGACCCGCGCGAGCGCGATTCCCCCGACAACGCCCGCGGCAATTCCGGCGGCGGCGATCACGGCGCCCTCGCCGAGAATCCGCCCGAGCAGGTGACGCGGCGTCGATCCCACGGCGAGCCGGACGCCGAACTCACGCGTTCGCGCGCTCACCGAAAACGCCAGAACTCCCGCCACACCGACCACCGCGATCGTCAGCGCGACGCCGGCGAATCCGCTGAACACCATCGCGTTCAAACGGTTCGGCGCCAGCACCTCCGCGCGCACGTCGTCGAGCGTCGCCGCCTGTTCCACCGGCTGATCCGCGGACAGGCCGCGAATGATCCGCGTAATCGGCGGCACCAGCGCGTATGGATCGGTGCGCGCGTAGACGAATATCCGGCCGCCGCCGATCTCCTGATCCATCGGGTGATACACGACCATCGCCGCGCCGGGAACGATATTCTCGTCGTCGACGTCCGCCGCGACCCCGACGATCCGGCGCGGGCCGGTGCTGACGTCGATGAACTTCATGACGGGATCGGTCCAGAGCAGGCGGCGGTTGACCGCGTCCTGATTGGGAAACAGCCGCTGCGCCAGGCTCTGGCTGACGATGACGACTTTTTCACTGGCGCTGGTGTCGGCGGCGTTGAAGTCGCGGCCGGCGATGATCGGCACGCCGAGCGCGGCAAAGAAGCCGGGCGAGACGGTTCGGAACCGCCCGCGCGGATCCTCTTCGCCGTCGGCCTTTGCATACCCCTCGACGGTGAACTGCGCGGCGAACCACGCGCCGGCCTCGCGCCACGGCACGAGCGTGCCCACGGCGACGCGCTCGACGCCGGGCAGTTCGCTGATGCGCCTGATCGCTTCCTTGTACAGCGGAAGCGTCTGCTCGCGCGGCCGTTCGTAGTTGAGCGGCACGTGCAGCGCCAGCACGTTGTGCGTGTTGATGCCGCTCCTGGCTTTCTGCAGCGCGAACAGCGTTGTCAGCAGGGCGCCGGCGCCGGCCAGGAGCAGGAACGAGGCGGCGATTTGCGTCACCGCAAACACCCGCAGCCGTCGGTTCGTGCCCGCTGTGATCCGCACGCTGCCGTTCGACAGGCCGAAGCCGTTCGACGCGTCGGCGGACGGCAGGCGCGGCACGAACGCCAGCAGCACGGACGCCACCAGCGCCAGGCCGACGCCGACCCACAGCAGGCTGGCATCGACGGTGAGGTCCAGTGCGCGCACCGAGAACCTCGCCGCGTAGCGCGCCAGCACCGCGACCATCGGCCGGGCGATGAGCACGCCCAGCGCCGCGCCGGCGCCGCAGAGCAGGACGCTTTCGGCGAGCAGCGTGCGGCGCAGCGCGCCGGAGCCCGCGCCGAGCGCCGCACGGATCGCCAACTCGCCTTCGCGGCGCACCGAGCGCGCGAGAATCAGGTTGGCAACGTTCGAGCAGGCGATCACGAAGATCAGCGCCGACGCCGCGAGCAGCACGAGGAGGACCGTACGCGCCGGCGACGTGATTTGATCCCGCAGGCGGACGGCATCGATGCGAAAGTCGGCGTTCTTGGGATACGACTCGCGGTGCTCGGTCACCATCGCGGTGTGGGCCGCGCGCAGCTCGGCGCGCGCCGCGTCGAGGTCGGTCCCGGGCCCAATGCGGGCGAAGAGGTCGGTCATGCGATGGACACGGCCTTCCACCATCGTCGCGGAGAGATGGTGCGGGCTCGTCACGACGTTCGCGATGATCTCGGTCTGCGCCGGGTACGGCACCGACGGCTCGACGACTCCGACGATCGTCGCGGAACGATCGCCGAGCCTGATGGTCTTGCCGATGAGATTGGGGTCGCTCCCCAGCGCCGTGGTCCAGAAGCGATGGGTCAGCACCGCCGCGCCAGCCGCCTGCGGCCCGTCGTCGGTCGCGTCGAGAAGGCGGCCAAGGACGGGGCGGAGCCCCATCACGTCGAAGTAGCTGCCGCCGACGACGCCGGCCCGGACAACGCGAGGTTCGCCAAGGCCGACCATTGTGAAATCGATGGTGGAGAACTCGCCGACGGCGGTCAGCGACTTGGCGCGGGCGCGAATGTCGCGAATCTCCGGGACGGAGAACTTGGCGTTGTCGATCTGGATGCCGGTCGCGCTCTGACGCAGATAGATGAGGTGCTCTTCGTCCTTATTGACCAGCGGCCGAAGCAGCACCCCGCGGACGACGCTGAAGATGGCGGCGTTGGCGCCAATACCCAGCGCCAGCGTCAGGATGACCGTGATGGCGAGGCCTTTGACCCGGGTCAGCGACCGGGCCGCGAACTTGAAGTCGGTGATGAGGCTCATACCAGTACGTCGTTTCTGCCACGCCCAGATCGACACGTGTGATCACCCCGGGGTCAGACACCACTCTGACCCCACTCTGACCCGTGCCTGACCCCACTCTGACCCCCCCCGGGCGAGCGGAGGCGGAAAGCACGGTGCTACACGGACTTATCACCGAAAGTCGGCGTTCAGCGTGAACGGCTTCGCGCCGACGGTAATCGTATAACGTCGCTCGCCGCCGCTCGCTCGCTTGACGAGGACGTCGTGGGTGCCGAGCGGGATCGGCGCCGCGTTCAGCGGTGTATCGCCGACCTTCGTGCCGTCGACCCAGACTTCGGCGGCCTCCGGCGAGGTCACCGTCAGCTTCGACGGCTCGGGTGTGACGCGCAGGTTCGTGGTTTCGCCCGGCTTGATCTCAACGTTCCACGTCGCTTCGTACCCCAGCGTCCGGTTCGAGACGCGGAGATCGTGCAGGCCGGGCGGCAACAGGACCTGGCCGCGCTCGTCCGGCCGCAGTACACGGTTCGCCTCGGAAATCACGATCTCGAATGGCGCATAGACCGCCAGCCAGCCGGAAAAAATCGATTCCTCCAGCGTCGCCGTCTGGTTGGCGGCGACCGTCACGGTTCGGCGGACGGTTCCCGCGGAGCTTTCCAGCGCCACCTGGTGATTGCCGGGGCTCAGATCGCTGACCGTCACCGGCGTGACGCCGCGCGGTTTGCCGTCGACCGTCACCCGCGCGCCGGCGGGCGTAGTGGTTACCTGCACGCTTCCAGTTGCTTTCCGATTGGCAGCCGGCGCGCGTCCAGGAGCTTGCTCGACCGCGAGAGGAGTTTTCGGCGGCGGGGTCGTCGTCGTTGGCTTCGCCGGCGTCGCGGCCGGCGGGGATTGCCTGACGAACCGGCCACCGAAGAACACAACGGCGCCGCCGAGCACGACCACTCCAGCCGCCACCGCGGCGCCTCGGATGACGGACGGCGGCACGGTGCGGACGGATGCCGCGATCCGGTCGGCGACAGAGACACCGCTCTGCCCCGGCTCGAAGGCCGGTGCATAGGATGGCGGTGTCGCCGCGTGCACGAATTCGGGGGTCGCATCGGGCACGTCAAACCCGCGGCTCGCCGGCAGCGCCTCGAACCCGCGGCTGGCCGGCGGCACCTCGAACCCGCGGCTCGGTTCCGGCGGCAACTCGAACTCGCGGCTCGGTTCCGGCGGTTCGACCTCGGGGATCTCTTCTTCGGGCAGCCCATCCGCCGATGCGGTGGCGATGCGGCTCGCCGGCGCCGCCGCCCAGGTCGCGCGCCGCGCCCGGGCCCAACTCGCCGCCGCTTCTGCGGCCCTGATTAGATCGGCGTCGCGTTCCGGCACCTCGTCGTGCATCTCAGACCCAAACTATAATTGGTTCCGCTTCACCGCGATCCGCTATCGCGGCGCCGTTCCACCGGCTGACGCCCTTGTCCGAAACGGTCCGAAAGCACCTCGCCGCCACCGCTCAGCGAGAGCTCGACACCCTCCGGGCCGAGCTCGATACGCGCCTTTCGGCGCTCGAGGCGGCGCTCACCCAACCGGATCCGAACCGTTCGCTCGAGGACCTCGTCCTCGATCTCGCGCGCGTCGCCACCGCGGAGGCGGTGTCGTCGTCCCAGCGCAAGACGCTCGAAGTGCAACTGCAGGAAGAAGAACGGGCGGCTGCTTTCGCGGACCTCCGGCGGGCCCTCGAATCGGAAACCGCCATCGGCCAGGCGCTCCGGATCGAGCTCGAACAGGCGCGGAAGATGGTCGAAGTCGAGCGGGCGGCGCACTCACAGCTGCGCACCGAGTCGGACGACGATCGGAAGATGCTCGAAGAGGGACGCGCGGCCGCCGCCGCGTCCCGCCGTCAGTTCCAGGAGCTGGAGCACGCGTTGAAAAGCGAGCGCGCACGTCGCGCCGTGCTCGAATCCGACATCGACGCCGCCCGGCTCGAGGTCGATCAGTCCGGACGTCAGCTCGAAGAGGAACGGACCGCGATTGCGCGTCTGCGTCAGGAGGCCGACGACGTCAGGCGTTCGCTCGACGAAGAGCGCGAGGCGGGCGCCGCCTCCGGTCGCCGGGTCGAGGAGTTGGAGCACGCCCTCACGGAGGAGCGCGCGCGGATTGCGGAAAGCGAATCGGTCGCCAGTCGGTTGCGCGGCGACCTCGATCGCGCCACGGCCGCGCTCGACGCCGAACGCGAAGGCGCCGCGCAGTTGCGGACGGAGCTCGATCGCCTTGGCACGTCGCTCGAGGACGAACGCCAGACAGCCGGCGCGGCTCGCCGCCAGGCCGAGGCTCTGGAACGCACGCTGACGGGCGAGCGCGAAACGGTTGCGCGTCTGCAGCCCGAAATCGAGGAGACGCGAAAGTCGCTGGAGGACGAACGCGCCGCCCTCGCCGGAGCGCGTCAGCAGCACAAGGAGCTCGAGCAAACGCTGCAGAAAGAGCGCGAACAGGCGGCGACGCTCAAGTCCGACACCGAGGCGCTGTGGGGTGAGCTCGAGCAGGCCGGGAACAACCTCGAGGCCGAGCGCGCGACGAACGCCGGCCTGCGGCAGGAGCTCGAGGATGTCCGCGCCTCGCTGGACACGGCGCGCGCCGAGATCGCGCGGCTGAACGACGCGCTCGCCGCGGCGCAAAGCGATTTGACCAGCGAGCATCGCGCGCTCGAACAGCATGCCGCCGCCGACGAAGCGCACCGGAAGGCACTGGAAACGCTGGAACAGCGGTGCGCCGACCTCGATCGCCAGTGCAGCGCGGCCGCGTCACGCGCCTCCGAAGCGGAGAACGAGCGCGATACGCTCGCCGCGACACTGGACGTCCAGCGGCAGGAAGCCGCCGCGGCGCAGGCCGAGACCGAAGCGCGGATCGCGGCGATCGAAGCGAATCGGGCGACGAAGGACGCGGATCGCAGCCGCTCCGCGAAGGCGAAGGAAAAGGCCGACGCGCGCGCTGACGCCGCGGATCGCGAACGCGAAGCGCTGACGACGACGCTGGAAGCCGAGCGTCAGGAAGCGGCCACCGCACGGGCAGCGCTCGAGGCGAGAGCGGCCGCGGCGATCGCAGAGCGGGATGAGCTCGCTGGACAGCTGGAATCCGCGGAGCACATGCTGGAAAGCATGCGTGCGGCCGTCGAAGGGCGGCTCGAGGCGATCGACGCGGGCCACAAACGATCCGTGCAGGCCCGCGAGGAAGCGGAAGCGCGTGCCGAGGCGGCGATTCGCGAGCGCGACGCGCTCGCCGCCGATCTGGAAGGCGCCAGGCGAACGGCGAAACCGGATTCCGACCTGGCCAAGCAGCTCGATGCGGCGATCGAACGGATTCGCCTACTCGAGCTCCAGCTGTTCGAGCGCGATCGAGGGCCGCGCGACAAGGACGTCGAGGTCACATCCCTTCTCGACCCGACGCCGTCGCCGCCGTCGGAGCACGCCGGGCAGAAGGCGCGTCGCTACGCGTTTCCTACCTCCACCAACATCCGAATCGACCGCGAATCCGGCCAGCTGGTCGATCTCTCCGTGACGGGCGCGCAGGTCATCTGCAAGTCGTCGCCCGAGGTCGGGCGGCTCGTCAAGCTGACCCTGCTGTCGGACGAGGTCCCCTGCTTCGCCGAGGGCAGGCTGTTGTGGGCGAGGCGCGAGCAGACCGCAAAAGGCCGTCCCTTCAGGTATCGCGTCGGGCTCGTTTTCACGTCCGTCGACGAAGCGCAGATCGAAGCCTTCATCAAGCACCATTCTGTAAGCTGACTCTCCCTTCGCGCCTGCGCTTCTGCCGCGCTTCGGCGAAGCAGGCTCCGCGTTCGCCCGGATTTCTTCTGCGAGCTAGGGCGTGGCACGCTTTGGCTCAGCTACCGTGGCGATGGTCAGCCGTTTGCTCTATCCGATGCTCATGTGGCGCCTGATCGGGCTGGCCGTGCTCCTCACGATGTTGTCATCGCCGGCAGCGGCGGCGGCGGCGACACCGGATTTAGCGGCCCTCAACGCACGGCTCGAGCAGATCATCAGGACGTCGTCAGGCGACGTTGGGGTGGCCCTTGCTCATGTGGAATCCGGTGCACGCCTCTCCATCCACGGTGATCAACGCTTTCCAATGGCGAGCGTCTACAAGCTGCCGATCGCCATCGAAGCGCTGGCGCAGGTGGCGGAGGGAAAGCTCGAGCTTTCCCGTGCGGTCACGCTCGGGCCGAACGATATCCGCGCCTGCTGCACGCTGTCCCGCCGATACCCGCGCGGCGGCGTCACGCTGACGCTCAGCGACCTGATCGAGCTGATGATGATCGAGAGCGACAACTCAGCTGTCGATGCGGTGCTGAAGCTGGTCGGGGGTCCGGCGGTGGTCGAACGGCGTCTGCGTGCGCAAGGGTTCAACGACATCAACGTCAATCGCTACGACGCTCAGATTTCGCTCGAGATGTGCGGTGTCCGCGAGGCGGTCGCCGAATCAGACTGGACGCTGCAGCTGCAGCGCCGCCTGATTTCAGCCGTGACGCCGGCCGATCTGCGCGATGCCCGCGCGCGTTACACCAGCGATCCGCGCGACACCTCGACGCCTGACGACATGGCAGCGCTGCTGGTCAGACTGCAGCGCGGCGACCTGCTGCCATGGCCGTACGGCGAGCAGTTGATCGAGCGCATGTCGCACGCGAAGACCGGTCCGCGCCGGCTGAAGGCCCGATTACCGCCCGACACCATCGTCGCTCACAAGACGGGGACGACCGACGTCGTCATCAACGACGTCGGCGTCATCACGCTTCCGGAGGGCGGCGGCCACCTGGTCCTGGCGGTGTTCGTCAAGAACGGCGGCCCCAGGGGGGCGATGCAGCACGCGATCGCGGAGCTCGCCGCGGCGTCGTACGAATCATTCACCGGCACACGATTGGCGCCACCGCCGCCGCCGAAAGCGATCAAGGCCGCGCGGAAAAAACCTGCCCACAAGAGCAAACCGGGGAAGTAAGGGCAGTCCGCCTTCGCCGAGGCTACGACGAGACAGGCCTATACTCTCCAATCATGGCGGGCGGCGCTCAGGCGTTTTCCCCGGCGTCTCGTGGACGGCTGACCGACTACGACCTCGATCGCTTTCCCGAGGACACGCTCTTCCACCGCCTGGCGCGCGCTGTCTGCCACGCCGGATGCCTTCCCCGCAAAGAGCTGTTCGAAGCGTGGGAAACGGCGCGGCGGGCCCGGCGGCTCTTCCGTGGCGGACGCGTGTTCGACCTTGCCGGCGGACACGGCCTGCTCGCACACGTGATGCTGCTGCTCGACGATTCGTCTCCTCGCGCGATCGTCGTCGACACGACGCTGCCGCCGTCACACGTCACGCTGCACGAAGCCTTGTTGACGACGTGGCCGCGACTGCGCGGCCGGATCGAGTTCGTCGAGGGCCCACTCGATGCGGTGGACGTGCTGCCAGCGGACCTCGTTGTTTCGAGCCACGCGTGCGGCGACCTGACCGACCGCGTGCTCGAATGCGCCGTCACCGCCCGCGCGCGCGTCGCTGTCTTGCCGTGTTGTCACGATTTCGCGACGTGCGATGCAGGCCGCCTTGCCGGATGGGTTGAACGGTCGCTCGCCATCGACCTCCTGCGAGCCACGCGTCTCGAGCAACAGGGCTATCGCATCTGGACCCAGACGATCCGTTCCGAAATCACGCCCAAGAATCGGCTGCTGCTCGGCGCACCCCAATGACGGCGACCACGCGCCAGTGGCTGCGTGCCGCCGCCGTCGTGACCTTCGTCGCCGCCATCGCCGCGCCGCTTTCCACCCTGCGAGCGACACGACAAGTACAGCCGTCGCCAGATTCGCCGCTGACGTTGTGGTACCGCCAGCCGGCGACTGAATGGGTCGAGGCGCTGCCAATCGGGAACGGCCGGCTCGCGGGCATGGTGTTCGGCGCCATCGAGCACGAACGCATTCAGCTCAACGAAGACACCTTGTGGGCCGGCGGACCGTACGATCCGGCAAATCCGCTGGCGCTCGAAGCGCTGCCGATCGCCCGGCGATTGATCTTCGCCGGGAAGTACGGCGAGGCGCACGCGCTGGTCGCGGAGAGGATGCTCGGACGGCCCGCGCGGCAGATGCCATTTCAGCCGGTCGGCGATCTCCTGCTGACGTTTCCGGCTGCGGTGAACGTGGACGGCTACCGGCGGGAGCTGGACCTCGATACGGCGGTCGCGCGCGTGACGTACGTGTCGGACGGCGTGCGCTTCGTTCGCGAGGTCCTTTCGAGTCCCGTCGACCAGGTCATCGCGATCCGGCTCACGGCCGATCGGCCCGGGCGCATCAACGTCACGGCTGGGATGAGTACGCCGCAGGACGCGACGATCGCGACCGAGGACGGCCGGACCATCGTGATGCGCGGCGTCAACGCCGAGAGTCAGGGCATCAAGGGTGCGCTGACGTTCGAAGCCCGCGTGCGGGTGGTGGCACAGGGTGGGGCCGTTTCGTCGGACAGGACGTCGATCGCCGTGACGGGTGCGAACACGGTCACGCTCCTGCTGGCCGCCGCGACGAGCTTCAAGAGCTTCAAGGACGTCACCGGCGACCCGCGCACGCTGACGACGTCGCAACTGGCTGGGGCCGGCGCGAAATCGTTCGACGCGCTGCTCCAGGCGCACGTCGCCGAGCACCGGCGTCTCTTTCGACGCGTCACGCTCGATCTCGGGAGCAGCGAGGCGGCCGGGCAGCCCGCCCCGAGCCGGGTCGAGGGGCCGACCGACGAGCGCATCAGGGATTTCGCGCGCGGCGGCGACCCGCAACTGGCCGCGCTCTACTTTCAGTTTGGACGGTACTTGCTGATCTCGAGCTCCCGTCCGGGCTCACAGCCGGCGAATCTCCAGGGCGACTGGAACGATCAGATGAAGCCGCCCTGGGAAAGCAAATACACGATCAACATCAACACCGAGATGAACTACTGGCCGGCTGAATCGACGAATCTGTCGGAGCTCGTGGAGCCGCTGACGCGGCTGGTGCTCGACCTGGTCGAAACCGGCGCGCGCACGGCGAAGGTTCAGTACGGCGCCCGTGGCTGGGTGGCCCACCACAACACGGATCTATGGCGCGCCTCGGCGCCCGTCGACGGGCCGGCATCGGGGATGTGGCCGACCGGCGGCGCGTGGCTCTGTCAAACGCTCTGGGAACATTTCGAGTACACGCGTGACAGCGCGTATCTCGCGCGGATCTATCCGGCGCTGAAGGGTGCTTCGGAGTTCTTCCTCGACACGCTCGTCGAGGAACCGGCACACAAGTGGCTCGTCACGGTCCCGTCCGCCTCGCCGGAGAACCGGCACCAGTTCAACAACACCACGCTGACGGCCGGTCCAGCGATGGACATGCAGATTCTCCGGGATCTGTTTACGAACACCATTCACGCCGCCGAGATCCTGTCCGTCGATCGCCCGCTCCGCGACGAGCTGGCCGCCACGCGGGCACGGCTGGCGCCGAGTCAGATCGGCAAGGCCGGCCAGCTGCAGGAATGGCTCGAAGACTGGGACATGGACGCTCCCGACCTGCATCACCGGCATGTCTCGCACCTGTACGCTCTGTATCCGAGCGCGCAGATCACCGTCCGCGGTACGCCGGCGCTCGCGGCGGCTGCGCGCAAGTCGCTCGAGATTCGCGGCGACAACGCCACTGGCTGGGGCCTCGGCTGGCGGCTGAATCTGTGGGCGCGTCTCCATGACGGGGAGCATGCGTACACGATTCTCGAGCGCTTGCTGAGCCCCGAACGCACCTACCCCAACATGTTCGACGCGCACCCGCCGTTTCAGATCGACGGCAACTTCGGTGGCACGGCGGGGATCGCGGAGATGCTGCTGCAAAGTCACGGCGGTGAAATTGAGCTGCTGCCGGCGCTTCCCAAAGCGTGGCCGGCCGGTTCTGTCAGCGGATTGCGCGCGCGCGGCGGCCTGGAGGTCGCCATCAACTGGAAGGACGGCGCTCTGATATCCGCAACCGTGCGTGCACAAGCCCGTCAGACCATTCGATTGCGCAATCGCGATGTGACCCGAACGGTCAACCTCGCGGACGGACAAACGTACCAATGGTAGAGTGCGTACTGCATGGACACCTCGCGCTTTCGCGTTCGCCCCGGCGAGATGGTTCGCCTGCGCCGCCGGGCCACGGACGATACGCGGCCCTTCAAGCACAAGCGGAAAGCCGTCGACAGGCTGAAGCGAGGGCTCGAGCGGATGGTCAAGCTTCAAGAGCTTCTGTACGCGGAGCATCGCTGGTCGCTGCTGCTGGTCTTTCAGGCCATGGACGCCGCCGGCAAGGACAGCGCGATCAAGCACGTGATGAGCGGGTTGAACCCCCAGGGCACGCAGGTCTACTCGTTCAAGCGTCCCTCCGACGAAGAGCTCGATCACGATTACCTCTGGCGGTCGGTGAAGGCCTTGCCCTCGCGCGGCCGCATCGGCATTTTCAATCGCTCGTATTACGAGGAAGTGCTGGTCGTCAAAGTGCATCCGGAAATTCTGGCCGCGCAGCAGCTTCCGCCGCCGCTCGTGACGCCGCACATCTGGGCTCAGCGCTACGAGGACATCAACGCGTTCGAGCGGTACCTCTCCCGCAACGGCACGGTAATTCGAAAATTCTTCCTCCACGTGTCGAAGGAGGAGCAGCGCCGCCGGCTGCTGGAGCGGCTGGATGAGCCGGCGAAGAACTGGAAGTTTCAGTCCAGCGATCTCGATGAGCGCGATCGATGGGACGAGTACCAGCGCGCCTACGAACAGATGCTCTCGAAGACCAGCACGCGGCACGCGCCGTGGTTCGTCGTGCCGGCGGATCACAAATGGTTCACGCGGGTTGCGATCGCTGAGCTCGTCGGCGAGGCGCTCGAGGGCCTCGACCTGGCGTTTCCGAAGCCGTCAAAGGAACAGCTGGCGGGGCTGGCAAAAGCGCGCAGGCGCCTCGCTCGGTCGTGAGGGTGATCGTCGGGGCTAGGGGCTAGGGGCTGGCTGAATCTGCGGCGGGTAACTCCAACCGCGCTCGCAAGCCTCCCCGAGGCGCTTCGGCGAGCGAAATCGAACCGCCGTACAGCTGCGCGAGATCGCGAACAATCGCCAGCCCCAATCCCGATCCAGGCGCCGCCTCGTCGGCGCGCACGCCGCGCTGGAGCACCGCTTCGCGCATCGATGGTTCGATACCGGGACCGTCGTCGTCGATCGTGACGACGACGCGCGAGTCGTGGAGCGATGACGTGATGACAACGCGCGACTGGGCCCACTGACACGCGTTGTCGAGCAGATTGCCGAGCATTTCTTCGATGTCCTCCCGCTGCCCGCGCACGCTGTGATCGGGCGGCACCTCGACATCGATCGCGAGCCCGCGCTCGGCGTGCAGGCGCAGCAGCGTGCGCGCGAGCGCGTCGGCCGAGTCCGCGACCGAGCAGCGCGCTCCAACCGTCGCTCCCGAGGCTGCCGCGCGCGCCTGCGCCAGGTGGTAGTCGATCTGTCGCCGCATCCGTTCGACCTGCTGGGTCATCGTGGCGGCCAGATCGTGCTGGCCTCGCGACGCGGCAACCTCCGCCTCGCGCGCCAAAACGGCCAGTGGCGTCTTCAACCCGTGCGCCAGGTCGCCCGCTTTGGCGAGCGCGCGCTGCACCATCCGGTCGCGGTGGTCGAGCAGGCCATTGAGGTCGTCCACCAGCGGCTGCACTTCCGTCGGATAGGTGCCAGGCAACTCATGGTGAATGCCCTTGCGGACGTCGGACAGGCGTCGGCGCATGTCATCCAACGGCGCCAGTCCGGCACGAACCAGCGCGAGGCCCCCGAACAGGCAGAGCAGCGCGACGATGACGCTGACGCCCGTATGGGAGTGCACGACGATCGCGGTGGCCCTCGCGTGCATGCTGAACGTGAACGTGATGGTGATCACCGTGAAGAGACCGACGGTCCAGAGCACCGCTCCGACCATGACGCGGCTGCGAAGGGAACGCGGACGCATCAGGAGCCGCCCGCGATTCGATAGCCCAAGCCGCGAACCGTCTCGATGAAAGAGGCGCCCAGCTTTCGGCGCAAGCGGGCGATGAACACTTCGACGGTGTTCGAGTCGCGGTCGGCGCCTTCCGCGTAGATGTGCTCGGTCAGCTCGGTCTGCGACACGACGCGGTCGCGATGATGCATCAGGTAGGACAGGACGCGAAATTCGTGGCTGGTGAGCTTCACCGGCAGACCGTCGAGCGAAACCTTGGCCGAGCGGACATCGAGGGCGACCGGTCCGCACCGGAGCTCCGACGTCGCCTGACCGCTGGCGCGACGGATCAGCGCCCGGAGGCGAGCGAGCACCTCCTCCATCCGGAACGGCTTCGACATGTAGTCGTCGGCGCCGCCGTCGATCCCCTGCACCTTCTCGTGCCAGCTGCCGCGCGCGGTCAACACCAGTACGGGGACTGAAATGCCCGCGTCGCGCCAGCGGGCGAGCAGCGTCAACCCGTCGATCTTCGGCAGCCCGAGGTCCAGCACGATCGCGTCGTATCGCTCGGTCTGTCCCAGGAAATCCGCGCGGTCGCCGTCGAGCGCGCAGTCCACGGCGTAGCCGGCTTCGCCGAGCGCGGCCGCCAGCTGCTTCGACAGGGTCGTTTCATCTTCGGCGACGAGTATCCGCAAACAGCCACCCCCCGAGAGAACAGAGGTTACGGAGCGAACGGGATCAGCACAGAGACACGGAGCAACGGAGATTGAACGGAGAGAGTCGGTTCGACGGGCGTCGCGAAGCGACGCTGCGCGATCGGATCGATCGTGAAAACGAGCACCACCCCGCTAATGACGAGGTGTTCGTTTTCACGATCGATCCGTTCGCGCCAGTCGGCCTGCGTTGCAGGCCGACCCGTCGAACCGGCTGTCTTTCCCGTTTAACCTCTGTTGCTCCGTTTCTCTGTGGTTATGCCGTTCTCTCCGTCTCCTCCGTTCCCTAGGGTAGCGCGACCGAAGCTGAACGCCAGCTGAACGCGACGTTCACGAGGCGTTCAACGCAAGCCTTGTAGTGTCAGGGCAAGGAGACAGGCATGACAAAAACGTTCATCGGGATCGTCGCGATGGCGGCCGCTCTCGCCGCCGCGGAATCGTCCAATATCACCGGCACCTGGAACATGGGGCTGGAGGGCGATCACGTCATTCCGGTCGCGCTCGTCCTCAAACAGGACGGACGCAACCTCACCGGAACGATCGCGCTGCCGACTCAGAACGCCGGAAGTCGCGTGGAGGTGAAGCTTACGGGTGAATTCGCCGACGGTGCGTTCAAGCTCTCAGGGACCGTGGAAGGTGCCAAGGAGCCGACGACGCTCGCCATCAGCGGCAAGCTCCTCGACGACGGCTCGATGGAAGGCAAGTTCGAGATGCCCGGGCACGGACACGGCGGCATGTCGTGGACGGCAGAGCGGCTGAAAGAACGGAAGTAACGCGACCCTTTCAGGGTCGCGAGGAATCGCCTTGTTTCTTACCCGCATGCACCTGTCGCGACGCGCGGTCCTCAAAGGAGTCGGCGCAACGATTGCGCTGCCGTTTCTCGACGCGATGGCGCCCGCCGGCCGCGGGCTTCGCGCCGCCGAGCGGAAGATCCGCCTGATTTGCGTCGAGATGGTTCACGGCTCCGCGGGAAGCTCACTGATCGGCGCGCGAAAGAATCTCTGGGCGCCCGCTGGAGTCGGCCGCGACTTCGATCTCACGCCGACCAGCCTGCGATCGTTGGCCCCGTTCCGCGATACCCTGACCATCGTCAGCAACACCGATTGCCCCAGCGCGGACCCGTTCACCGCGTCGGAAATCGGGGGCGATCACTTCCGGTCGAGCGCGGTATTTCTGACGCAGGCGCATCCCAAGCAGACGAATGGGGCCGACGTTCACGCCGGCCTCTCGCTCGATCAGCTCTACGCGCAGCGATTCGGCCAGACGACGCCCATCCCGTCGATGCAGGTGTGCATCGAGAAGGACGATCAGGGCGGTGGATGCGGGTATGGGTACTCGTGTGCCTATACCGACACCATCAGCTGGGCCTCGCCGACGCGGCCGCTGCCGATGGTGCGCGATCCGCGCGTCGTCTTCGACACCCTGTTCGGCGTGCTGCGCCTCAACGAATCGCCTGCGGAGAGGCGCGAGCAACTGGCGCTCGACCGCAGCATTCTGGACTGGGTCCAGGCGTCGACGCGGCGCCTGCAGGCGACGCTCGGGGCCGGCGATCGCGCGCGGCTGGCCGACTATCTCGACAACGTGCGCGAGGTCGAGCGTCGCATCCGAGCCGTCGAGGCCTTCAGCCTGAGCGGCGAGGTGCGGGAACAGCCGGAAGCGCCTGCTGGTGTGCCCGATTCCTTCTCCGACCACGTCAAGCTGATGTTCGATCTGCAGGTGCTGGCGTTCGCGTCCGACGTGACGCGTGTTTTTGCGTTCAAGCTTGGCCGCGACAACTCCAACCGGACGTATCCGGAGAGCGGCTTCGGCGGCGCGTTTCATCCCACGTCGCATCACAGCGGCAAGGAAGCAAAAATCCTCGAGTTTGCGAGGCTGAACGCGTATCACGTGAGCATGATTCCGTACGTGCTCGAGAAGCTGAAGAACACGCCCGACGGCGACGGGCACCTGCTGGACAACACCGTGCTGCTGTATGGGTCGGCGATGGGCGATTCGAATCAGCACAACCACAAGCGCGTGCCGTTCTTCATCGCGGGCCACGGCGGCGGAGCCTTCAAGGGCGGGCAGCATCTGAAAGCCGCAAACGGCACGCCGCTGGCGAACGTGATGATCAGCGTCCTGCACAGGCTCGGGGTCGACGACATCGCAAGCTTTGGCGACAGCGAGGGGAGGTTCGAATTGTGATCGAGCGCGCCCGATAGTGAGCGTTGCGAAATTGGGAGTTGCGAATTCGCAATTAGGAATTAGGAATTAGGAATTCAAGTCCGACATGACATTCTGAATTCCTAATTCATAATCCCTAATTTCGCCGCGTCCACTAAAATGCTGGTCCATGGCCAGCCTCCTCGAAGCGATTGAAATCAAGCGGAAGATGTATTTCGAATACGAGAACGCGCCGTACCACTGCCTGGATGTCGAAGTGTCGAAGCCGACGGCGCGCGGCGGCCAGACGCTGGTCCGGCTCAAGATGCGCAACATGCTGACGCAGGCGGTCTTCGATCGGACCTTCAAGGCGGGGGAAAAGTTCCGGGAGCCCGATCTGGCGTTCGTGCCCGCGTCGTATCAGTACTCGGATACCGGCGGGTATCATTTCATGAACCAGGAAACCTTCGACACCATCACCCTCGCTCCCAACGTCGTCGGCGAGGATCGCTATCTGCTGGCCGACAACGTGCCGATCCAGATTCACACCTACAACGACAAGCCGATCGGCCTGGTGTTTCCGGCCCACGTCGAGCTGACCGTCGCTTCGACCGAGCCGGGCGCCCGCGGCGACACGGCCAGCGGCAGCGTGACGAAGATCGCGCGCCTGGAAACAGGGATGGAGATCCGCGTGCCGCTGTTCATCAAAGAAGGCGAGAAGATCAAGGTGCATACCGAGACGCGCGAGTTCGCGGGGCGGGCATGATCCCCGGCGACGTTCGGCACGCCTGGCGGTCGATCGTTCGGATGCCGGTGGTGGCAACGGTCGTCGTCGTGTCGCTGGGCGTCGGGATTGGCGTCAATACCGCGGTGTTCTCCTGGGTCCAGGCGATGTACTTGCAGCCGCTTCCCGGCGTCGCAGGCGCCGGCCGCATGTATCTCGTCGAACCGCGGTCCGATACCGGGTCGTATCCGGGCACGTCCTGGCTCGAATATCTGGATGTGAAGCAGCGGCTGACGTCGCTGCCCGATCTGTTCGCCTACCGCATGGTGGCGTTCAACGTTGGAGAGCGCGGACGCGTTGAACGGACCTACGGCCAGTTCGTGTCGGGCAACTATTTCTCGGCGCTCGGCCTGTCGCCGGCGCTTGGCCGCTTCCTTCGGCCGGACGAAGCGGCGACGGCGGGAGGCGAGCCGGTCGCGGTCGTCTCCTACGATTACTGGCAGACGCGCTTCAATGGTTCGCCGGAGGTTCTCGGCCGCACGATTCGGGTGAACGAGCTGCCGCTCACCGTCATCGGGGTGGCGCCACGCGGGTTTCAGGGCACGGTCCTGATGCTGAAGTTCGATCTCTGGGCGCCCGCGACGCTCGCACCGACGCTGCTGGCCGGATCGCGCGAGCTGGACGATCGGTCCCTCCGCGGTTACTCCGTCGTCGGCTCCCTGGCGCGTTCGAGCACGCCGGCGCAGTCACAGGCGGAACTCGATCGGACGATGAGCGAGCTGGCGAACACGTATCCGGAGACGAACGCAAATGTCCGCGGCGAGGTCCTGTCGTTCTGGGACGCGCCCCGGGGTCCGCAACGGATGCTTGGCACGGCGCTGCTGATGCTGCAAGGGTTGATGCTGCTGCTCCTCCTCGCCGTGTGCGGGAATACCGCCAACCTGATGCTGGCGCGCGCGAGCTCGCGCCAGCGCGAGGTCGGGACGCGGCTCGCGCTTGGCGCCGGACCCTGGCGCATCGCCAGCCTGCTGCTGACGGAGAACGTCGCGCTCGCGCTGTTTGGCGCCGTGCTGGGCGCGGCGATTGCGGTGTGGGCGACGGAAGCGATGCGAGCGGTGCCCGTCATCAACAAGTTCCCGATCAGTTTCGAGACGAGCATCGACGGGATCGGGCTTGCCTTCGCGATGGCGCTCGGGGCGCTGTGCGGTCTGCTCTGCGGCGTCGCGCCGGCCGTTCACCTGGCATGGATCGACCCGCAGGCGGCGCTCCGCGCGGGTGTGCGGACGGCTGGCCGCAGCGCGATGCGCAATACGCTCATGGCGGTGCAGGTCGGTCTCGCTCTCGTCGTGCTGATGGCCGCCGGCCTGTTCCTGCGAAGCTTCGGCGAGACGCGTGATACTGATCCCGGCTTCAAGCGCGAGGGCGCGCTCCTCGCCGCCTACGACCTGTCGGGCAGGAATCTGTCGCGAGAAGCGACGCTCGACTTCACGGCCCGCCTGCTCGATCGACTGCAGGCACTGCCGAATGTGGACGCGGCCGCCGTCGCGACGTCCGTCCCGCTCGACATCCACGGCATGCCGAACCGCGCGTTCACGCTGGAAGGGCGCGCCCAGACCGGCGCCGCGCCATCGCGGGCGCTGTCGAACATCGTCACGCCCGACTATTTCGCGGCGATGGGAATCCCGATGCGCGAAGGACCGGGGTTCGCCGGCCTGCGCGACACCAAGGCGCCGCCGCAGGCGGTCGTCAACGAGGAGTTCGTACGGCGCTACATCCAGACCGGCGAGGCGATTGGACGAACCCTGGAAACCCGCGGCAGCACGTTCACGATTGTCGGCGTCGCGCGGCAGTCGGTGAACGAGTCCTTCGGCGAGAAGCCGACACCGCTGATCTACCTGTCGTATCGCGACCGGCCGTCTCCGGCGGGCGAGATTCACCTTCGCACGCGCGCCGGCGCCGAGCTCCTGCTCGGGCCGCAGGTGGAACGCGTCGTGCGGGACCTGGATCCGACGCTGCCGGTCTACGACATCCGTACGCTGTCCGATCACGTCGAGAAGAACCTGGTGCTGCGCCGCATTCCCGCGCGGATGTTCGTCGTGCTCGGGCCCGCGCTGCTCATCCTCGCCGCAATCGGAATCTATGCGGTCGTTGCGTATGCCGTCTCGCTGCGGACCAAGGAAATCGGCCTCCGCCTCGCGCTGGGGGCGACGAACCGACGCGTCGTCTCCCAGATCGTCACGGGGAGTCTGCGCGTGGTCTTCGTTGGCGGCTTCGTGGGGTGGTTGGCGGCCTTCGGCTTTAACGCCCATCTCCTGAGGGGGCCGGTCTATCTCTCGGTGTTTGCCGGCGTGCCGGCGCTGCTTTTTGGCGTCGCCGCGCTGGCCTGCTGGCTGCCGGCGCAGCGCGCCTCGGCGCTCGATCCGATCGCGGCGCTGCGACAGGAGTGACGGCGGCGCGCTGGATCGGCCTGGACTTCGGCACGACGAACAGTGCCGTGGCGCTGGCCGATGCCTCGGGTCCGCCGCGACTCGCGCTGTTTCCAACGGCTGCCGGTCCGCGGCCGACGTTCCCCTCCGTCCTCTACTTCGAGCCCAGGGGCGGCGGCACAGGCCGCCCGGCTGCGCGCGCGGGACCGGCGGCCATCGAGCGGTACCTCGCCTCCGAGCACAAGGGCCGCTTCATTCAGTCGCTGAAGACCTATCTGGCGGACCGGACGTTCGAGGGCACGGCGATCGGACCGGCACACTACACACTCGAGAAACTCGTCGCCGTCATCGCGCGGCAGATGGGCGAGGCGCTCGACTTCTCGTCGTGGCCGGCTCCGCGGCGCATCGTGCTCGGACGTCCGGTGCATTTCTCGAATCCGTCCGATGTCGAGCTCGATCGCTTCGCGGCCGAACGTCTGCTGGCGGCGATCCGGCTCGCCGGCTTCGAGGAGATCGTCTTCGAGTTCGAGCCGATCGCCGCCGCCTATGCGTACGAAGCGCGGCTCGATCGCGACGAGCGGATCCTGATTGGCGATTTCGGCGGCGGCACCAGCGACTTCACGATCATTTCCGTGGGACCCGGCGTCCGCGCGCGGGGACGCCAGGCGTCCGACATCATCGGCACAGATGGCGTGGCGATTGCGGGCGATGTGTTCGACAAGCGGATCATCAGAAACCTGGTCGCGCCGCGGCTCGGGCTGGGCGGGGAGTACCTATCGCCGCCTCACAAGTTTCTACCGGTGCCGAGCTGGCCGTACGAGCGGCTGGAGCGCTGGCATTATCTGTCGTTCCTGAAATCGCCGCAGACGCTCGAGATGCTGGAGCGCATCCAGCGAACGGCGTCGACACTGGAGCGGCTCCAGGCGTTTCTGCTCCTGATCAAGCAGGAGCTTGGTTATCAACTGCACGAAGCCGTACAGCGGACCAAGTTCGAGCTGTCCACCGCCATGGAATCGGAGTTCACGTTCGCGTCGGGGCCGGTGACCATCAGCAAGAAAGTCACGCGCGCCGATTTCGAGCGCTGGATCGCGGACGAACTGTCGGCGATCGCCGGCTGCGTCGATCGGCTGATGGCTGCGGCAGGGCTCGCCTTCGCAGACATCGATCGCGTGTTCCTGACGGGTGGGTCGTCGTTCGTGCCGGCGGTCCGGCAGATCTTCTTCGATCGCTTCGGGGAAGAGAAAGTGACCGGCGGGGAAGAGCTGACGTCGGTGGCCACGGGCCTCGCCCTGCGCGCGCGGGAGCAGTGGCCTTCGGAGAATTAGGAATTAGGAATGAGGGATTAGGAATTAGGAATTAGGAGTCGCGCGAGACGTACGTAGCGCAGCCCTTCAGGGCTGCCTTGGCGGCCCGTTGGCAGGCCTAAAGGCCTGCGCTACGAGAGGCCGCCGGCAAGTTCGACGCTCGTCAGCGTCTCGCGGCGAGCGCTATCTTCAGCAGCCGCCGCAACTCGACGAACGGATTCGGCGCGTCGTCCACCCGGATGTCGACAATCCGTTCGACGGTCGACTCGCTGTTCGGTTGCAGCGGACGGACGACGAGAATGCCGCCCGACTGCATGCCGCGAATGTCGCCGCCTTTCGATTGGCCGGCGTCGAGCGCGTCCATCAGCCGCTCGGCCATCGACCCGGAGCCGTGCTCGTATGCGTCCGCCATGGCCTTTACGACCGCTTCGCTCGCCAGCGTATTGCCCTGTACCGAAAAGTTGCGTCCAGTGACGTGACCGGCCCAGGCGCCGAAGTGGACCTTGTCCGCCGGATCAGCATTGCGGTCGATGACCCGCTTGCCGGTGTAGACCGCCGATCGGCCCTTGGTGTCGATCACCCCGACCTGCCGGGTGTCGCGGCCCGGATCCTCGTCGGTGATCCGTTTCACCACTTCCGCTGGACTCAGCCCCTGCTCGAGCAGCGCGATCGCCTTGGGTCCGTACTGCCGGTTCGCCGACGCCTGCGTGGCGACTGCGCCGACGCCGGGCTTGGCGAACGGAACCGCCGCGCCGGCGGCAAAGGCGCGCGACTGGACGGCGACGCCGAGCTCGTTTGTCGTCGGATCGAAAGCAATGATCGAGAAGGTCGAGAACCACGGATCCGGTTGCGGCGCTGACTCCTGTGCAAGGCAGGGGAATGCAGCGCCGGCAATCAACGCAATCAGCAGCTTTCGCATGGCGCGATCCTACAGCGAGCGTATTGCTTGTTCCGGCTCGGAATCACCACCAAGGACACAAAGGACACAAAGGAAATCCAATGAATCTCTTACCTTCGTGTCCATGGTGTCCTTTGTGGTGAATCAACCTCGCGATCGAGCAACACGCCACTCACACGGCTCCAGCTTCAGGGCGCGACGCGCCACGGCGAGAATTCCGGCCAGCTTCGGAGTGCCGCGGTCGCCCAGGCGTTCGACTTGTCCTTGTGGCAGCTCGTGCAGGGGTTCGGTATTTTCGAGGTTTCGGTCATCGACGGCGTGATGAACCTGAAGGTGTGGCTGCGCACCATCACGTCGCCGATCGTCTGCTCGATCGCCGGCATGTGGCAGGCCACGCACTCGTTGCCCGTCGATCCGGCACGGTGATGCGTGTGCTGCTCGATGCTCGCCGTGTGCGGGCCGTTCGGGGTCTTTGGACCGTGGCACGTCAGGCACACTTCGGAAGCCGGCCTCACGAGATCCGCATTGTGCCGGGTACCGTGGACGTCGTGGCAGCTGGCGCAGGTCACGCCATGCGTGTACATCACGCTCTGCGTGAAGTCGTTCCCCTGCATCCGGTTCTTGTGCGCCGTGCCGTCCGGGAAGTGCGTGAACGTGGTTTCTCCCGGCTTGAACTCCTCGAGCTGCCAGAAATCGCGCAGGTTCAGTCCGACGCGGAAACCCACCGGCCAGTCGTAGTAGCGGCCCTCGACCGGGTTGACGAGCGGACGGCCCTGTGAGTGGCACTGCAGGCACACGTTGACAGAGCTGATGGGATCGAGACGCGACGGGTTGACGATGGTGTCGCGCCCCGGCCGCGCGACGTGCTCGCTGCCCGGACCATGACATTTCTCGCAGCCGACGTTCCACTCCGTGACGGTCTTCGTCTTGACGTTGTAATTCACGGAGTGGCAGCCGTCGCACGTCGGTCCCGTCGGCCGCTTGCTGTTCTCCGGCGGATAGAAGGCGGTCCACCAATCGGTCCCCATCGCGACGTTGTACGGCCGCCATTGACGATGGGTGACGTCCCATTGGGCGTCGAGCGGAAAGTAGTCGTCGCCGACTTTTGTGAAATACCGCTGCTTCCACTTGCTGCCGTACACGAAGGCGATCTGGTCCCTGGTGAAGGTGACGAGCGGACTGGGCTGAGCGAGGTCCGGGATGATGGCGTCGGGACGCTCTTTCGGATCGCGGACGACGTTCGCCATGCGCGTCTGTTTCCATCGGTCGTAAATCGGCGCGTGGCAGCGCGCGCACGCCGTGGAACCGACGTACGTGGCCGACGAGCCTGGAGCCGACGGGGTTGCAGTTTGAACGATGGGTGCGGTCGGCTCGCGTCCCGCGAATAGCGAAGCGGTCAACAGCGCCCACGCGGCGAACGCGATCCGGAATGCCGTCATCAGAATCTGAACGTGTATTGTAGCTTCGCCGACTCGCGATCGAAGCGCGGCTCGAATCGACCGTCGTCGAACGTGCGAAACCAGCCGCGATTGACGACGAAAAACAGGTCGTTGCCCGGCCGCAGAATCCACCGGAATCGACTCTGCCATCCGGCGATGCGCGACTCGTTATCGTACTGCGTCAGGTTGGCCCACGAGACATTGGGGGTGAAGTTGTAATCGGCACGGATGGTCAGAATTTCCGTGAAAAACCGTCCCTCCGGCAGCGTCACGTCGTTGCGCTCGGCCTGTGCCGAGATGGCGACGTGCGTATTGGGTTTCACCGTCACGCCCAGCTCGAGCTGCCGCAGCGTTCCCCCGTAAAAGCCTCCCCACCACCACGCGGCATCGACGACCCACGGTCGCTTCGTGGCGGTGTTGACCTCGGCTCGGTATCTCGTCCATCGATACGATCCTGGCGAAATGACCACGCCCGGGCTGACCTCGAAGGGCAGATCCAGACGCTCGAATTGGGGAATGTAGTTCCACTCGAGATGTTCACCCGACTCCGTGCGCAGGTTGACCGGCGCCGTGAAGACACTCCAGGTCTCGACCTCGTTTCCGAGGTTGGTCACGATGGTGGGGTTCAGCTCGAAGAAGAACTGCCGGATACTCCAGCGGTCGGGCCGCGGCTGAAACGCGATCGACACGTCGGTCTTGCGAATGCCGGCTCGCGGGACGAAGCCGAGTGCCGGTCGAAACCGTTCGCCAATCTGCTTGAAATTCAGGGCGACGTCCCACCGATCGTTCGGGTAGTCGAGCTTGAATCCGCCCGCCCCCGCGCGACTCCGCGTCTCACCGTCGTCGGTCGCGAGCAGAAAGAGATCGAGCGAGAGATTCTTGTTGCCGCGAAACGTCGACGTCGCGAAGCGGGCGTCGCCTCCAATCAAGGTGTTGTCGCCGGTGCCGGTCGGATTGCCGTGCGTGACGATGCCGCCGATCCACGATTGTTGGAAGATGTTGCGGCTGACGCGTGCGGTGAGCAGGTTCTGTCGCGAGACCGAGCCACCGGTCAGCGCAGGGTCGCTTAGAGCGCCGGTCTCGACGTCGAGTACGCCGACGTTGTAGTGACCCTGGCGTCCCGTCAGCTTCGCGCCCACGCGAATTGGCACGGCGAGGTTCTCGAGCAGGCCGATGCGGCGGCTGAAGAACGGCCGGATGTCCGTGGTGTTGACCAGACCGGCCACGTCGAACACCCCGGCGCCTTCCAGGAAGAACGCGCGCTTCTCGGGGAAGAACAGTGGAAAACGCGTCAGATTCACCTGCCGGAGATCGGCTTCGGTCTCCGCGAAGTCGGTGTTGACCGTGATGGCCGCGCTGAGGCTCGGTGTCAGGTTCTTGAAGACATCCACGCCGAGCGCAGATTCGGCGTCGCCGTTGTCCGCGGCGACCGAAGCGTGGGGCCGGAGGTCGAGGCCTCGCCCCTGCTGGACGCCTTCGAGTCCTTCGAGACTCCCGGCTTCTGCCAGGTTGCCGATCCAGATGTTCTGCCGCGCTGCCGTCCAGCGGTTGATTTCCTGACGCCGCTTGATCTGTCGCTCGACATTGAATCCCCACGTCGTCTGTCCCGGCTTGAACCGCAGCGTCTTGAACGGAATCTCGATCTCCGCGATCCACCCTTCGTCTGTGATCCTGGCGACGGCGTTCCAAATCCCGTCCCATTCCAGGCTGAGGCGCTCGGCGTTGTTCGACACCTGTCCATCGGCCCGCGCCCCGGCGGGATTCACCTCGAAAAAGAAGCCGTTCCGATGGTCGAAGAACGGATCGAGGACGATCAGGATCCGGTCGTCGACGTCGAGCTCGGCGTCGCGCGTCAGCTGTGTCGACACGATTTCGCGCGGCGATCGGTCGTGGCAGAGAACGCCGATATACAAGGCGCCGTCGGTGTAGAGCACCCGCACGTCGGTGTTCTCCGACGGGTCGCTGCCCTCTATTGGTTCACGCTGGACGAATCGGCCGATCGGGGGCGCGCGCTGCCAGGCTGCCTCGTCGAGTTGTCCGTCAACGCGAATCGCCTCGGCGGTACGGGTTGCCACCGTTCGAGCGCCCGCCGCCTCCGGCGGCTGGGTCGCGGCAGCAGCAGACGTCGAGAGCGCGAACAGAAATGAAATCGTGGTGCTTACTGACCGACGCGCCACGACGAAAACTCCGGCCACGACTTCAGGACCGCCGTGGCCCAGCCTTTTGTCTTGTCCGTGTGACACGTGGTGCACGGCTCCGGCATGTTCAACCGCTCGGCCATTGCCGGCGCGATGAACTTGAAGGTGTGGCTCCTGACCTTGACGTCGCCCAGCATGACGGCAATTTTCGGCATGTGACAGCTGACGCAGTCGCTGCCGGCCGATCCCGGCTGGTGATGGGTGTGCTGTTCGATTGTCGCGGTGTGCGGTCCGTTCGGTGACGCCGGTCCGTGGCACGTCAGGCAAACCAGACGCGCGGACTTGACCAAGTCGGCATTGTTGGGTGTGCCATGCGGGTCGTGACAGCTCGCGCATGTGACGCCACGAGCGTACATCAGGCTCTGGACGTAGTCGTTTCCCTGCATCCGGTTCTCGCGCCCCGTGCCATCCCCGAAGTGCAGCGTGCCCGTCGTCCCCAACGTGTAGCCGTCGAGCCGCCAGAAGTCGGGCAGGTGCAGGCCGACTTTGAATCCGACCGGCCAGTGCACGTCGTGGCCTTCGACGGCGGTGGTCGGATGCCCTTCCGAATGACACTGGATGCAGACGTCGACGGACGCCTTGGGATCGAGCCTGGACGGGTTGACGATCGTTGCGCGGGTCGGGCGCGCGATGTGGTCGCTCGCCGGCCCGTGGCAGCGTTCGCAGCCGACATTCCACTCGGTGACCGTCTTTCGGTTGAGGTCGTAGTTCACGGAATGGCAGCCATCGCAAAGGCCGCTGGTCGCACCGGTCACACCGTAGGCGCGCCATTGCCGGTGGGTGACGTCCCACTGCGCCGGCAGCGGCGCATAGTCGTCGCCCACCTTCCGGAAGTAGCGCTGTTTCCATTTGCTGCCGTAGACGAAGGCGATCTGGTCTTTGGTGAACGTCACGAGCGGATTCGGCTGCGTGAAGTCCGACACGATCGCATCAGGGTGCTCGCGCGGATCGCGGACCACGTTCGCCATCCGGGTCTGCTTCCATCGGTCGTAGATGGGCGTGTGGCAGCGGGCGCACGCTTGCGAGCCGACGTACGACGGTTGGGTGGCGGCCGGGGGCTGCAGGCCCCCGAAGAGGAGCGCGCCGATCCACACGATCAGAACCGGGCCCAGGAAGATCACGCGAATGACCGGGAAAGCGCTTCGAACATCGCCATGCCCTGCTCGAGCAGCGCGTCGTCGTCCTTGTGCATTTGCCGCAGTCCCTCCACCAGCCGTCCGACGGCCGGCGCTTCGGGACGGTTGTAGCGCGCTTCCTTCATGTCGAGGTCGTGGACGATCTGCGCGATCGACGCCACGGCCGGATCGCGAAGTGCGAAGCGGGCGGCGATCGTTTCGAAGGTGCAGAGCTCGCCGTGATGACCGAAGTCCCCGGTGTACATGTCGAAGGGGATCTCCGATCCGCGCGGCTTTGTTCTGAACACGAAGGTGGCGTTCGCGTCAATCGCCCGGCGAATGAGCCAGGCGGACGCCATGCGATCGACGCCGGGCCGGGGCCTCGTGACCCAGACCTTCTTCTTGAAGTCCTTGACGGCGAGCGTTGCGCCGGCGGTCTCCGTAGTGGATTTCATGGTCTGACCTCTTCGAGCGTGGCGCTCGAGTTGCGCCACCAGTTGTGCGACCTCGTCGCTCGACGGCGAGCGGAAGAAATCGATCGCATCGAGCTCGCGCGCCCGCTCGCGGATGCGGCGGAGCGCCTGGGGAAGCGCGCGCCCGGCCGATTGCAGGTCCGTCTCCGCTCGTCCCGAGGCCTTGGAGCTACGACCGGACAAGTCCGCCTTCGCTCCGCCAGTCACCGCGGAGCTACGGCGGGACAGGCGCTGCCAGCGCTGGAGCAGTTTCGTTGCGTCCTTGCGGAGCGCCTCGAAATCCTTCGCGCGCGCGTCCCGGAACGCCGCGACGATTTCGTCCTGCGCCGCCTGCTGAGGCGCATGCCCCACGAGCACCATCGCCTCGCCGCCGCTGGCGACGATTTCGGCCTTGAGCCACTCCAGATCCTCGCGGGCTTCGTCCGATTCCGGCATCGCCCAGGCCGAGTTCTTCAGCAGCACCGCGCCGATCCGCTGCAGCCGGCGCCACACCTTGACCCGCGCGGGTGAATGTCTGGACGGCAGCTGGTAGATCAGCAACAGCCAGGCGCTGGGCGGCATTCGGTTTCAATGATAATGAAATAACCATAACATAGTCAATCAAGGGCCCGGCGCGCGATACGATGAGCAGCATGTCCATTCGTTACTCTGCCGCCGCCTGTCAGACCGATCTGCCCAATCCGATCGAGCGGCGGCAGATGCGATCGAACACCGACCGCATGCTTCAGATGGTCGATGCCGCGGTCGAAGGCAGCGCGCCGTTTCTGCCGGTCCGACTGATCGTCTTTCCCGAATTCGCGCATGCCGCGCCGGTTTTTCAGACGGTGGAGGAGCTGCTCGCGAAGCTGACGGTCCCGATTCCCAACGAGCACACCGAACGCCTGATCGCGAAGGCGCGGGAGCACGACCTCTACATCCAGAGCGGCACGATGCTCGAAGAGGATCCAAAGTGGCCCGGCGTCGTCTTCAACACGACGTGCCTCGTCGGTCCAAATGGCATGCTCTACCGGTATCGCAAGGTGAACCCGTGGATCCCTTACGAAGTCCACAGCAGCCCGCACGACCTGCCCGGATACGACGAGCCGCTGTTCCCGGTGGCGGACACGCCAATCGGCAGAATCGGGTGCGCGATCTGCTACGACTGGCTCTTTCCCGAGGCCATCCGGCAGTTGGCGATGAACGGCGCCGAAGTTCTGGTCCGCGTGTCGGCCTACATGGACCCTTGGGGCGCCACCGAGCCGATGAACTGGTGGACGACCATCAATCGCGCGCGCGCCATCGAGAACATCGCCTATGTCGTCGGCGCCAACCAGGGCGCAAGCCTGCGGCACTATCCGCCGTACTCGTGGCCGGGCGGATCACAGATCGTCGACTTCGACGGCCGCATGCTGGCCGATGCATCCCCTGGACCTGGCGAACGCATCGTCGTCGCGCCGATTGACATCTCGAGTGTGCGGCACGAGCGCGAGTCGCGGCGCGGGCATCACATGCTGGCGCACCTGCGGACGGAGGCGTATCCGGTCTACGCGCAGCCACAGTACCCGCGTGCGGATGCCGACATGACGTACGAAGGGAACGTGCGGCGGATCGACGCCGCGAAGGAACGTTTACGTTAGGTCAGCTGTCAGCTCTCAGCTATCGGCTATCAGCTGAGGGCTGAGAGCCGACACCCGGCGGTTTTGAAGCAACGTCGCCGAACGCGTCGAGCAGCTTCGGTAGCAACTGATGCATCCTGCCGATCGGATGGCGCGTCGGCGTCAGGCCCGGGGTAAACCCTGCCGACAGAAGTCGATCGAGTACCGCTGCGCGGCTGGCTATGACGTGGACCGGTACGTCCCAGGATGCGTGTTCGCCGCTGACGGCGGCCGGCGGTTGATGATCGCCGAGGACGATCATCACGAGATCGCGGTCGGCGTGCCTCTTCAGGTAACCCGCGAGCATGTCGAGATCGTAGGTCATCGCTTCGACGTAACCGGGTCCGAAGTTGGTCCAGTCGGGCTGGTGCGCGTACGCGCGCACGATATCGGATGGGTCGTACGGCCGGGGGGTCAGCATGCGGGGCCAGTCCGGCTGATAGGGTGGCGTCGGCCTGAACGGAAAGTGTGTGCTGATGGTCGGAAAGAAGATGAAGCGCTGGCCAGCCGATCCTCGTGCCTCCTCGAGCGCGTCGAAGCGTGCGAGCGAGTACTGGTCCGGAAGGGCGAACCAGCCGAACTCGGGCCCCCGGTAGTCCAGGCGTTCGGCTCCGTAAATCTCGTTGAATCCATAGAACACGCCTTCCGGCCAGCTCTGACGAAGACCGGGCATTAATCCGACCGTGCGGAATCCGCGGCGGCCGAACGCCTTCGCCAGCGTATCCCGTTGGGCCGTCATCAGCTTCGCGTTGGTGTCGGGATCGCGCACCTCGATCCCTGACAGAAGACTGATGTGGGCGAGCCACGACGATCCGCCGAACGTCGGCGATTCGACGAACGCAGAGATCACCTGACGGCCGGTTTCGCGAATCGCCGCGTCGAGTCGTGCCCGGCTCGCGGCGATCGGCCGGGCGAGCGCCGGCCGGTCGAAGCTGACCGCGCCGTACGACTCGACGAACACGAGATACACGTCGGCGCCCTGCACGCGCGAGAAGTCGAATGTCATCGGCGGGCTGTCGGGAAGGGTGCGCGATCCCGCCATCGCTTCCACGACGAACCTGACCTGCCGGGCATAGGTGAGGACAACGGGTGAGGCAAACCTGTGTACGGTGTCCTCGCCCGGCACTTCAGCTTTCGCCGGTGTGACGATGAACAACGCGACGACGGCGAGCGACAGCGCAATTAGCGCGCGGCACTGATTGTCGTCGGTCAGCGCGGCGGCGACGCATCGCCAGGCGCGGCGGACGAGTGCGTAAAGCAGGATCAGCGTCAGCACCGCGGCAGAAACCGACAGCACGATGAGCCACCACGACGCGACCCTCGTGACCATCGCCGCCACATCGGGGATGAACTGCAGATCCCAGTAGAGGTTGATGTCGCGGCCGTACAACGCCGGCGCGGTGACCTCCGCGTAATGACCGAGGACCAGGACGGTCCAGATCGCACTGAGCCACCCGATCGCAACGCGCGGCAGCGGCCTGAACCAGCGGCTGACGATCGCCAGGACCAGCACGCAGACGGCGAGCTCGATGGAGAGCGCACCCCGCCACTGCACGGCTGGTGTCGGCCAGATGTTCTCGAACGTCAGCGATGCGTCGAGGACCACGAGCGCCGCGACGAGGACGATCCACCGGAGGAGGGTCATAGAGCGCGTGACGAGTCCCCGTAGCGCAGCCCTTCAGGGCTGCCCGGCGGCCGTTGGCAGGCCTAAAGGCCTGCGCTACCAGAAGCCGCCGGCACTCTTAGTCTATGCGGGAGATGCTGGCGCACGCCGCCACAGCCAGAGCGTGTCGGCGAGAAACGAATAGACGAGCGCCGCCAGCGACACCACTGCCAGCCACTCACTGGCCGGAGGCACGATTGGTGGCAGGATCGTCAGGATCAATCCCGCGGTCTGGACGACGCAGATCGCTTTTCGGCGGACACTTGGAAAGAGTGGTTCCCGCATCCACGGCAACACCCATCCTGCGGCCACGAATAGGTATCGCAGGAGCCCGGATACCAGTACCCATGGACCGGCCTTACCGTACTGCCACGCCAGGATGGCGAGCACCTGTATGAGCAGCGCGTCGGTTTCCATGTCGAAACGCGCGCCGAATGCGCTGGCCATTCCGGTCCGGCGTGCGACCCAGCCGTCCACGCCGTCGAGCAGCGTGGCGACCACGGCCGCGCTCGCGATGATCCACCCGGCGCCCGGCAGCGATGGCTCGCCGATGAACCCCGCGACGATCGTCACCATGAACGCTCGAACCATCGTCACCTGGTTGGCTGGACCGTAGCTTCGGAACGGATGGTGCGCGCGCGCCGATCGGCGCGCCAGCAGCACAATCGCCGCCAACACCACACCTGCCTTGACGAAGAACGCCGCGGTCACAGGGCCGGGATTGTAACGCGCGCCTGAAAAGCACCAGAATTGCCGCATGTCCGCAGACCGCGCGCGAGCGTTCTGGACGATTGCGCCCGGCCGGGGCGAGATACGCGACGAGCCGCTGGCGCCGCCTGAGTTCGGCGATGTGCTCGTCCGGACGCTGTACAGCGGCATCAGCCGGGGCACGGAGCGTCTCGTCTTTCAGGGCCGCGTGCCGCCGAGCGAGTACCAGCGGATGCGCGCGCCCTTTCAGTCCGGAGATTTTCCGGCACCGGTCAAGTACGGATACGCAAGCGTCGGACGGATCGAGGACGGTCCGGAGGATCTCCGCGACCGCGACGTGTTCGTCCTTTACCCGCATCAGACGCGCTACGTCGTTCCCGCCGCGGCGGTGCACGTCCTGCCGGCGGCGGTTCCGGCGGAGCGCGCCGTGCTGGCTGCCAACCTCGAGACCGCCATCAATGCGTTGTGGGATGGCGCGCCGAGCCTGGGCGATCGGATCAGCGTCGTGGGCGCCGGCACAGTGGGATGCCTTGTGGCGTGGCTGGCGGGGCGTGTGCCCGCCTGTGACGTGGAGCTGGTCGACATCAACCCGGGGCGCGCCACGATTGCCGAAACGTTGGGCGTGCGTTTTGCCACGCCCGAACACGCATCGTCGAACGCCGACCTCGTGATCCACGCCAGCGGTTCGGGCGCCGGCCTCGAGCTGTCGCTCCGCATCGCCGGTTTCGAGGCCACGGTCGTCGAGTTGAGCTGGTACGGGGATCAGGCAATCCGGGTCGGACTCGGCGGCGCGTTTCACGCGCAGCGGCTCACCCTGAAGTCGTCACAGGTGGGAAGCGTCCCGCCGGCCCGCAGCCCGCGATGGGACACGCGCCGGCGGATGCAGCTCGCGCTTTCGCTGCTGCAGCACACCGAGCTCGACGCGCTGATCACCGCCGAGAGCGACTTCGAATCGCTGCCTGGCGTCATGGCCGATCTCGCCGCCGAACGCGTCGACGCGCTGTGCCACCGCGTGAGGTACTGACATGTACAGCGTGACCGTCCGCGGGCACATGATGATTGCCCACAGCCTGACGGGTGATGTCTTTGGGCCTGCCCAACGCCTGCACGGCGCCACTTATGTCGTCGACGTCGAGTTCCGGCGAAGCGCGCTCGACGCCAACGGCATCGTCGTCGACATCGGCCGCGCCACCGATGCGTTGAACACGGTTCTCGACGGCTTCAGCTACCGCAATCTCGACGAAGAGCCTTCGCTCAAAGGCAAGAACACCACGACCGAGTTCCTCGCGCGCGCCGTCTTCGACGGCATGGTCGCCGCCATGTCGAGAGGCGATGTCGGGTCGAGCGCCACCGGAATCGAGAGCCTGCGGGTGACGCTCCACGAGTCGCACCTCGCGTCGGCGTCGTTCGACGGACGCGTGTGAGGCGGATCGCGATCGTCGTTCCAGGGTCGATCGCACAGCGATCCGGCGGGTATGAGTACGACCGCCGCATCGGGGCAGGTCTGCGGGCACGCGGCTGGGCTGTCGATGTCCACGAGATCGCCGGCGCCTTTCCGCGGCCATCCGCGGCGGCACTAGAGGCCGCGGCGCAAACGCTCGCGGCGATTCCGGACGGTTCCCTCGTCCTCGTCGACGGTCTCGCGTTCGGCGCGATGCCGGCGGAGGTGGAACGCGAACGTGGGCGCCTCAACCTCGTCGCGCTCGTCCACCTGCCGCTTGCCGCTCACCTCGGCATCAGTCGTCCGGAGGCCGACCGGTTCGAGCAGGGCGAACGGCGGGCGCTGGCGGCCGCACACGCGTGCATTGTCACGGGAGCGGCGACGGTGGGGGCGCTCGAGGCGTACGGCGTCAGGCCCGAACAGATCGCAGTCGTCGAGCCAGGAACCGATCGCGCGCCGCTCGCCCGAGGCTCCCGCAATCCTCTCCACCTGGTGTCGGTCGCCGCGATCACGCCCGGAAAGGGACACGAGATCCTGCTGCGCGCGCTCGCGCGCCTCAGCCAGCGCGCGTGGCGCCTGACGTGTGCCGGCAGCCTCGATCGCGATCCACCCACGGCCGCTCGTGTCCGCGAGCTGGTGAACGCCGAACAACTCGGAGAACGGGTCGCGCTCGTTGGCGAAATCGGTTCGGCGGAGCTTTCGGCGCTCTACGACTCGGCCGACGTCTTCGTGCACGCTTCGCTGCACGAGACGTACGGGATGGTCGTCGCCGAAGCACTCGCGCGTGGCGTCCCGGTCGTCGGCTCGGCGACGGGTGCGATACCGGATCTCGTCGGATCCGACGCCGGCCTGCTCGTCCCGCCGGGGAACGTGGCCGCGCTCGAGGACGCCTTGTCGTCAGTCCTCGACGACCCGGATGTTCGCGACCGGATGACGGCCGGCGCGCGTCGTGTCCGCGGCCGTCTGCCGACGTGGGACGACGCCGTGGACGGGATCCTGAACGTGCTGGCGCGACTGGAGAATGATGGGTCTTTCGCTCGCTGACTGGCTGGCGCTCCGCGAGCCGTTCGACGCCGCCGCGCGCTCCGCCACGCTCGCGCGCGCCGTTTCGGAAGCGCTGACCGGCGACCTGCCCCTGAGGATCGTGGATCTCGGAACCGGCAGAGGCTCGAACGTCCGGTTTCTCACCGGCTACCTTTCACTGCCGCAGGAGTGGCTGTTGCTGGACGAGGATGCCGCCGTTCTGAAACAGGTGCCTGGGGCGATGACCGGGCTTCTGCACGCGGAATGCGCCATCGACCTGCGGCAGGTCAACCTCGGTCTTCTCGATTCGACGATGTTCGACGGACGCCATCTCGTGACGGCATCGGCGTTGCTCGATCTGGTCTCGGAATGGTGGCTTGGCTCGCTGGCGCATCACTGCCGCGCGGTGCGCGCCGCGGGACTGTTTGCGCTGACCTACAACGGAGACTCCCGCTGCTCACCGGCAGAGCCCGAAGACGACGAGGTCCGCGAGCTGATGAATCGGCATCAGCGCGCGAATGACAAAGGCTTCGGAAGAGCGGTGGGACCCGATGCCGTCGCCGTGGCCGAGCGTTCGTTCAAGGCCGTCGGCTATCGAGTCGAGCGAGCGGCGAGCGACTGGAATCTGCCGCCGGCCGCGCGGGAGATGCAGCGGGAGCTGGTGAACGGATGGGCCGACGCGGCGTCCGCAATCGCGCCGGCTCGATCAGCGACGATCAGCGGCTGGCTCCGACGGCGCCACGATCACATCGACGCCGGACGTTCGCAGATCGTCGTCTGTCACGAAGATCTGATCGCCACGCCCGGATGACATAGTTGGATTTGAGTGCGTTTCAGAATTGAACGTAGCGCAGCCCTTCAGGGCTGCCGGCGGCCGACGGGCAGGCCTAAAGGCCTGCGCTACGAGAGGCCGCCGTGAATTCTGAAACGCACTCAAAGGCCTGCGCGACGAGAGGCCGCCGCCAAGTCGGAAACGCGATCTCGCGGCTTCTCGAAGCCCATGTATCGCAGCAGCGGCGAGGTCATCGCCGTCGTCGCGAGCGCCATCAGCGTCAGCATCGTGAACAGCAGCGGTGGAAGAAGGCCGATGTCGACGCCGATGTTGAGCACCACCAGCTCCACGAGTCCCCGCGTGTTCATCAGCACACCGAGCGCGATCGCTTCGCGCCTGGACAGCGCCAGCACCCGCGATGCCAGTAGCGGGCTCGCCGCCTTGCCGACGACCGCTATCGCCAGGATCGCGAGCGTTTCGAGCACGAGCCACGGCGACACCAGGAGGTGCACGTTCGTGCGGAGGCCGGTGAAGGCAAAAAACAGCGGAAGCAGCAACATCGCGACGAGCGGTTCGACGCGTGTGCTCACCAGCCGTTCCACCTCCTGGTCGCGGGGCGCCAGCGCGCCGAGAAAAAAGGCGCCGAACAGCGGGTGGATACCAAGGCGCTCGGTCGCAGCGGCGGATGCGATCGCCGCGATCAGGAGCACGGCCATCCTGCCTTCGGCGTCCGCGATTCGCGCGGTCCACCGATGGATCACCGGACGCGTCACGCCGAGCATCACTGCGGCGTAAATGATGACTCCTCCTACTGAAGCACTCGCCGAGGCGGTGTCTGCACGGGCGAACGCGGTCACCAGCGCGAGCACAATCCATGCGGTCACGTCGTCGAGCGCAGCACAGGCGATGGCGACGGTGCCAAGCCTCGTCGCCGACAGCTCATGCTCGTCGACGATGCGTACGAGAACGGGGAACGCCGTGATGCTGAGGCTCAGCCCGACGAAGAGCGCGAAGGGCCACACCAGCCGATCGGGCACGGCGAATTGTGTCCTGACAGCCATGGCCAGCCCGATGCCGAGCAGGAACGGCAGCACGATGCTGGCGATGCTGGTCAACACGACGAGGCGCCGGCTGGCGCTGAGGTGCGACAGGTCGAGCCGGAGGCCGACGACGAACATGAACAGCACGAGCCCGAACTGGCTGAAGGCGTTCAGCATGGGAAGGCTGTCGACCGGAAACAGTTGGTCGGTCATCGATGGGAACATCCAGCCGAGAAACGACGGTCCCAGCAAGAGCCCGGCGACGATTTCCCCGATTACGCGCGGCTGACCCATGGCTCGGAAAGCGCTGCCAACCGCACGGGCAACCGTCACGACGACGACGATCTGGAGTAACAGCAGAAACATGGGTCGGCGTGAAGGGATTGTCGCCTGACGAAGCGAATACCGCCAGCGGAGCTCACCGCCGACCTGTCCCGCCAAAGCGCGGAGCGCGGAGGCGGAAGCTCTCTCGACAGCGTCAGAGCGAAGGTGGGTTAGATGACGCGGGCGATGGCTGGTTCGTCCGTGTGGCGATCCTGGTCCTCTTCTGATCTCAGGTCGCAGTCGAACAGCACGTCGGCCCCCATCCGGAACACACGATAGCGCGGCCGGTGGCAATCGCCGAGCGCGTCCGGCGGCTGCAGCCGGATGGCGGGCCGGCCGTCTCCTATCAACAGCGGCGCGATCGCCACGTGCAGCCGATCCAGCTGTTTCGCCTGCAGGAACATCGAGACAGTGACGCCTCCGCCCTCCACGAACAGACGGGCGCAGCCGCGCGCTCGCAGAAGCTTGACCACGTCGCCGACCGGTACGCCGGCCTCGTCATCGTCGCCGACGCCAATCACGGTCGCAAGGCCGAAACGCTCACCGTTCGCCCGCGCGAGCGATCGCGCACAGATGTAGAGCGTCTCCGCTGAGGCGTCGCTGAAGACCCGATGGTCCTCGCTGAGGCGCCGCGAAGGATCGAGCACGACGCGCAGCGGATTCGGCCCATCGACGAGGCGTGTCGTCAACTGAGGATCGTCGGCGGCGATCGTGCCGGCC
>Ga0193696_1000091_pt1 | contig 40848 bp, 45 predicted proteins | sample L3m1metaG_FD_145074 | JGI IMG/M metagenome (GOLD analysis project Ga0193696, IMG submission 145074) | Soil microbial communities from a riparian zone of the East river system, Colorado, United States - L3m1 | ecosystem: Environmental > Terrestrial > Soil > Riparian zone | place: USA: East River... | reverse complement strand
GGCGAGGGCCCGGCCGGGTTCCTTGTCCCGGCCAAGCCCGTGGTGGGCCTTCCACTGGGAGGGCGTCACGAGCGTCAGCGGGAGCCTCAGGGCCCCGGCGACGCCGTGGATGATGCCGACGCCCATCCCGAACTTGAACGTGCTGGAGAGGCCCTGAAGCGGCATGGCGTGGACGTTCTCGACGACCATCCTCTCCACCTTCATGTCCTGCAGGGCGTGCGCGAACGCGACGGCATCCAGCATACCGTTGACGGTGCGGATGTCGTCCACGAACACGGGCGTGTGATCGTGGAACACGGCGATGGCGGCATGGACAGCCCCGGGGTCGATGGCGGCGAAAATCATAGGGCCCGCCATTCGGCGATCAGCAGCGCGTACAGCGACACCACGAGCGCCACGGTGATCGCGGCGGCGAGGACGGCGATAACGTCGATGCTATCCATTTTCGATCATCCTGCGGGCACGGCCTTTTTTCGGGTCGAGCTTGAAATCGCGGACGAGGGCGTCCATCGGCGTTTCGATAAGCCCCTCCGCCTGCGCCAGCGCGAACAGCGCCGGGGCCCAAGCCCCGGGGATCGAGTTCCGGGTGGACCAGCCCTGAATGGTGTCCACGCCCGGCGGGAAGAACCCGCGCGCCATCAGCTTGTCCGTCAGGGGCCCGACGCCGCCGAGTTTCTCGATGATGTCCCGCACCTTCCACACCGGGGCGGACGGGGCGAAGAGGATACGCTCACGCTTCGGCATTTCATTTCTCCTGTAGCTTGACGGTCTTAAAGTGGGTCTTCTTGAGGAACGGCGCGATCACATCGGCACCGAAGGTTTCTTCAAGGGCTTTACGATCCAGCGTCTCGCGGCTACCGGGAATGATTACGGCGGTGTGCTGGTCGCCTTCGAGGCTTGCGCCTTCAGCCAAGAGCATGTCGCGCAGTTCGTCGGCGCGGCCCTGCATGATCTTGATCTCTTCGCGGGTGGCGGCGAGTTCGTCGGCGGGGTGGATGTTGGGTCGTTCGACTTGAGTTTTCTTGGCGGCCATCACGGTGTTCCTTTTGTCGGTGTATGGGAGTTGTATCACGCAGAAAAGCATTGTCAACCCCTTTTTTGTGGGGTATATTCGTTGACCCTACCGGAGCCCCCACATGCCGCGCCCCACACATGATTTGCATTTCGACTTCGAGACCTACTGCGATCTGGACCTGAAGAAAGTCGGCGTCCACCGCTACGTCGCGGACCCGTCCTTTCGCGTGATGTGCGTGGCGTGGAAGATGGACAGCCAGCCGGGCAAGTCCGCCATTGTCGGCAACCGCCTGCCGCCCTCTTTCCTGCAGGCCCTGCAGAACGTGGACGTGCAGGGCCACGCCTTCAACGCCGCGTTCGAGACGGCCGTGCTGGAGCGGCTGGGGGTGTTCGTCGCCATACCCATCAAATGCACCATGCAAAGGGCCTTGGCCTATGGGCTTCCCGGCAGGCTTGAACAGGCGGCGGCAGCGTTAGGGTTGGCTTCGCAGAAGGACATGGCGGGCCACCGGTTGATGCTCCGCATGTCGCGGCCACAGAAACCGGGCGATGGGCCGTGGACCATAGGAGACTACGACGCGCTGACAATCTACTGCGAAAAAGACGTCGAAGCCGAGGCGGCGCTGTCGGACGCGATCCCCGAATTGCAGCCTGACGAAGACGAGCTTTCGAGGCTCGACGCTCTCATGAATACGTCCGGCGAACTGGGGACGGATTTGCACCGGGTGCTGGATTTGAAGCTGGCCGCCGAGGCCGCCGAGAAGGAGGATGCGGCACGCTGCGCGGTCCTGACTGCTGGCGCAGTTACCTCTCCGGGGACGCAGACGGCAAGGCTGTTGGCGTGGCTGGCGTCGAAGGGCTGTAGCCTCGTAGATACGACGCGGGCCACCATCGAAGAAGCCCTGCTTAACTTCGCGACGGCACCGCCGGGGCTGATGGACAACGTGGTCGAAGTGCTTCAGATCAGGCTGCGGATGGCCCGGGCCTCGACGCGCAAGCTGGAACGCATGACGGCGATGACGGGCCACGGCGGAGGGCTCCGGGGCCAGTTCCAGTTTTGCGGGGCCGGTCGAACCGGCCGCTGGTCGGGGCGGGGCGTGCAAGTCCAGAACCTGCCGCGCATCCCCAAGGGCTTCGATCCGGATTTGTTTTGCGACATGGCCCGGGCCGCCACGTCGCCGCGCGCCGTCGGCGCGTTAAACGCGATCACGTCGGCACCGATACTGGATTGCGTCTCGTGGTCGCTGCGGTCCTGCCTGAAGGCGACCGACGATCAGAAACTTCTTTGGTCGTTCGACTTCTCGCAGATCGAGGCCCGTGTCCTCGCGTGGCTCGCGGGGCAGCAGGACATTCTCGCGGTGTTCGCGGCAGGCGACGACGTCTACGTCTGGGCGGCGGCGCAGTTCGGCTCGAAGGACCGGCAACTGGGGAAGGTATTGGTGCTGGCGCTGGGCTTCGGCATGGGCGCGACCAAGCTGCGGGAAACCGCCCTGAAGAGCTACGGCGTGCGGCTCACGTCGGGGGAAGCCGAGAAGTTCAAGAATGTCTGGCGGCAGGCCAACCACCACATCGTCAGCTTCTGGTCCGAGATAGATCATGCGGCGCGGCAAGCCATCTTCCGGCGGGGGACGGTCTATGCCGTCGGGGGCTCTGGCGTCGCGTTCGTCTGCACGCCCAAGACGCTTCAAATGCGATTGCCGTCGGGGCGAGTTCTCTACTATCACAAGCCTCGTCTCGACGCGGTCAGCGGCAGCATCGTGTACTGGGGTGCCGAGGTCGGCGGCCGGTGGGTCGAGCAACGTACATGGGGCGGCAAGCTGGCCGAGAACGCCACTCAAGCGGCGGCGCGGGACATCATGTCGGAGGCGATGCTTCGCGGCTACCGGCGGCACGCGCTGGTGCCGTGCATGACGGTCCACGACGAACTGGTCTACCCGCTACCAACAGGCTCGTCGCTGGCGGCAGTCTCGTCCCTAATGAACGCCTTGATGCTGGAAGCGCCGCCTTGGGCGGGCGGGTTGCCGCTGGCGGGCGAACACAAGATCATGCGTCGCTACGGTATTGCGGCGTCATATATGGCGATTGCAAAAGGACCCTGAGAGGCAGATTATGAGGGTTCGCCCTCAAAAGAAAACGGCCTTCGCGGGGGCTGCGAAGGCCGTTTGAGAACAAGCTCCGGACCCTACCAAAAGACCGGAACTCAACCACCCAACCGACAAAGAAGGATAGTCACATGGCTAACCATACAGAGGCCTCGCGGTTCCTCCAAGCGGTTTTTCCTGACCATGCGGAACACGCTATTTTCGCCAACCTTCATCCGCCTGCAGCTACGCGCGATTATACTGCTCTGGACGGCACGCGCGATTGCTACTGGAGCGTGGCGGCTTTTGATCGAGGACACCTCTCGCGCACCACCGATAAAGCCTTGGAAGTTCGAGCCCTAGTGATCGACGACGTCGGCACGAAGGTCAAAGGGCCCGCCGTGCTGGGGGCCATCGGAGCCCCGACGGCTGTCGTCGAAACGTCGGCAGGCAACTACCAATGGGTCTACCGGCTGGACCCTGCGGTCCCGGTGGCGGACTGGGCGCGGTTCTTCGCTTCGGTGGAGTTTCTCGTGGGCACCAAGCTGGAGGGTCGCGACGCGGTGCATCTGTTCCGGCTTCCGATGGGCGTGAACACCAAGAAAGGCCGGGGCGGTTTTAAGGTGCGGCTGGCCGAGGCGATACAGGGGCTCGCGATGGACCCTGCGACCGTCGATCCGGTGCAGGTGGCGCGGTCAAGCACGGCAGGGAGCGTCGGCGGCGGGGACATGGATATCAAAAAGCTGCGGGCCCTGATGGCTCTTATACCCAACGATCTCGACGACAGGGGCGAGTGGATCGAAGTGGCCCACGGGCTCAAGGCGCTTTGCGAGAACGATGCCGACGGGCTGGTGGTGTTCGACGAGTGGTCGGCGGGACATGCGAGCTACGACGCCGAGGAGACGCGGCGGGTATGGGATAGCCTTGGGACCGGCGGGCTGCGGTCGAAGGGTGGGCGTCTCAGGGCCCGGGCCGAGGGCTCGAACCCGCAGGGTTTTGCATCTCTGGTGTTCGACGATGATCCGCCGCCGCCGCCGCCTCCACCGGCAGCGCCGGTGGCTGGGGCTCTTCCCACCCATCCCACGCACTGGTCGATGTCTGCCGACGTGTCCCGGGCGGAGAGGGGACGTCTGGGGTGGATCAACGGGGCTGCGGGGTCATGGGCCATGTTCGATCCCGTGATGCTGCGCTGGGTGATCTCGACGAACGAGGCGGCGCTTCACGAGGCGGTGCGGGAGAGCATCAGTCGGCATCTGCTGGGGACGGACCCGAAGATGACGGCGCAACTGCTCAAGGCGGGCTGGCATCATGCTGTGGCTTCGCTGGTACGGCTGCGGCCGTCGCTCTGTCTCGAACGAGACGCGTTCGACGCCAACCGTGATCTTCTGGGGCTGCCGGGTTTTGTTCTGGAGATGGACGCGATGGGGCTGGGCGTGACGGGAAGGCCCGGGGCCCCGAAGGACTTCGTGACGAGGAGCACTTCCACGAAGATCGCACCGGCAGGCGCAAAGGGAAAATACTGGGAGAAGTTTTTGGACGACTTCACGCAGAAGGACCCGGAGCTTCGCCGCTGGTGGCAGGTGTTCTGCGGTTATTGCCTGTCGGGCCATACAAGCGAGCATGTGGTTGTCTTTGTCTATGGGCCCGGCGGCAACGGCAAGAGCGTGTTTTTGGACATGATCGGCGAGGTGATGGGGGACTATCATGAGCGGGCGGATCACCGGGTATTCATGGACAGCAAGGGCGGCAAGCATCTGGCTCCTCTGGCGGTGCTTGAGGGGGCTCGTCTGGTTACGGTTCCTGACGTGGCTGTTGGTGCGACTTGGGACATGGGGCTGGTCAAGCAGGCGTCGGGCGGTGGGGCCATTACGGCAAACCGCATGCGGCAGGACCCGACGACGTTTGTGCCGCAGTTCAAGATCGTCATGGCGGGCAACGAGAAGCCTCGTCTGGATACGGTCGATGATGGCGTTCGACGTCGCATGCGGCTGGTACCCGCGCTGTTTCGGCCCAAAGCGGTCGATGTGGGGCTAGTGGACAAGCTGCGAGGGGAGAAGGCTGAGATATTGCGGTGGATGGTGGACGGCTGGGTCGGCTGGGCGGCGGGGGGCCTTCCGGCATGCCGGGCGATCCATGACGCAACCGAGGAGTATCTCGACAATGCCGACGTTTTTGGGCGGTGGCGGAAGGAGTTTATTATGGACGTTGGGGGCCGCGTGGCGGTGAAGGACAGGGTCTACGTTGGTGAGGCTTTCAAGACGTGGGAGGCTTTTCGGGAAGACAACAAGAGCCATGCGACGGGCCCTCACACGTCGCAGGAGTTGGGGACCAAACTCCGAGAGGGCGGGTATGTGGTGGATCGGGATAGGCATGGAAAGTACATCGAGGGTGTTGCGTTGAAAACCAAACCCAAAAAGGTATTCTGATGGCGAATGATGTACATGGTGTACATGAAAACCATTACGCGCGTAAGAAAAATCTAGTCTCATTATAGGACCACATCATTCTTATGGCGGGAATGGTTTTCGTGTACACCATGTACATCATTCCCGATTTGGGCTGCTGCTGGAGTGGACGCGAGGGGGAGGTTTACAATGGATCATAGGACTGCCGGAATGGTCGCCGAGATGTACGAAAGCAAACTGTTCAGTGCCACCGAGGTCGGAAGGCACTTTGGTGTTTCGCGCCAGCTTGTCAGGGCCGTGACCAGCAAGATGCTGTCCAAGAGACGGCGTGAGCGTTCGATGGCGTTCTTCGAGAAGCACGGGCTCGACGGGCCGGTGCCGGATCACCTGCGCAAAGAGTATTATCTGGCGACTGCGCCGCTCGAAGAACTGGGCGGCCTCGTAATGGAAAACCCGGTCGATCCTTAATAGAAAACCCGGTCGATCCTTAAAGGGATTTTCCCCCGTGCGCGCCCGCGCGCCCGCGCGCCCGCGCGCCCGCGCGCCTGCGCGCCTGCGCGCCTGCGCGCCTGCGGGCCCGCGCGCCCGCGCGCCTGCGCCCGCGCGCCTGCGCCCGCGCGCCCGCGCGCCTGCGCGCCTGCGGGCCCGCGCCCGTCACGCGCACGCCCGCGTCGCGAGCCCCAAAACGTAATGGTACCATTACAATTGATAGGGCTTCCAAGGCCCTAGGAAGCCCGGGGGTGCGTTTAGGGCCCCGGGGGCCATCTCCCTAGCGGGGGCCCAAAATAAACTCCCTACGGGCCTTCCCAAGGGCTTCTGGAGGGCAAGCAAAAGCCCCGGCACCTTGCGGGGCCGGGGCTTGATACGCTTTGCGAGGCTTTCGGGGCTGTGGTCCCGGTTCAAAGGGCCTGCAGGACCCGGACGAAATGGTCAAGCCCGACGTCGGCAATGGCTTGTCCCGGGGCCACGCGAACCTCTGCCTTGAACGAGCCCCGCAGGGCCGTGAAAATCGAAACGTGAGCGATCACGGTTCCGCAGGTTTTCTCAAGATGCCGCGCCATTCGCTTGACGGTTTCTTGGCCGTAGTCGCAGCCCCCGTCCGTCACCAAAAACAGAACCCGACGCTTGCCGGGGGCCCGTGCCGCTTGGGCCACGGCAGCCCGCGCCATATGGGGGCTCAAGGGCGTGCCGCCGTCCGCTTGGTTCACAAGGACCCCAAAATCCGCCGGATTAGGCGTGCGCTTGCCTGCAAGGGCCCCGGCCCGGATGTAACCTATGGAATTGAAAACCTCCGTTGTGCAGGACGCCCCGACGCTGGCTGCCGCTTGCGTCACGATCAAGCCCACCTCAAGGGCTGCGGACATCTTGCCCGCGTCGCCCATACTGCCGGATGCATCTAGCAGGACGTGAACGTCAGTATCAAAACCCTCGCAAACGTCACGGCGTTCAAAGATTGTTGACGAACCTGCGGCGACGCGGGCCAGCGCGCTACGGTTCAAGCGTCCCGTGCGTTTTCCGCCTTCCCGTTCGTCGGTATCGTTAGCCCTCAAAGCCCGCGCCAAAAGGGCGCGCTGTTTGGAAGCACGGGCTGCCGCGCTCTTGAGGCGTTCGGCATTGGGGCCGTTGCGCGAATGGCCTTGATCCTTGGGCTTCATGCCGATAATCCCGCTACGCAGGATGTTGATGACCACGCGTTCGTTGACCGCTTCCGCGCCCGTGAGGTTTTCGTCGGCGCTATCGTCGGGGGCTAGTTCCCGTTCGGTCAGGTCCTTGTCGTTTTTCACGGGCTTTTCATCAGCGTCAAAGGTTCCATCTCCCTGCCCCTTGCCGCCTTTGCCCCCTTCCTCGCCCTCAGAACCTCCGGTTTCACCGGAGGGGCTTTCAGTCTCGCTAGGAGGGCCGTCCGTGCGTTCGTCCTGCTCGCCCTCGCCTTCCTCGCCTTCCTCGCCCTCGCCCTCTCCCTGCCCTTCCTGCGGGCCTTCCTCGCCCTCGCCCTCGCGGGGCTGCGCCCCGCTCTCGCTCTCGCCCTGCTCGCTCTCGCCCTGCTCGCCCTGCTCGCCCTGCTCGCCCTGCTCGCCGGGGAAACCACCGGGGCCGTCAACCTGAGGGGCCGCAAGGGCTGCCATGATACGCTTTGCAAGGGCTGTACAATCGGCCGTCGATTTGCACGCGGCCAAATCCGGCAAGGCCCAAGCCAAAACGGCGTGAACCGTCCCGCCTGCTTTGATTTGCGCGTCGATCCAAGCCAAATCGGAACCGTCGAAAGCATAACCATTGGCCGCACGCCCTAGAACGCAAATGGTCCACCCGAATTCGCGGCGAGCGTTCGGTTTCCAGCCATTGGAACGGGCTTCCACAATCTTGCGGGACAAGAGGCGGGAAAGGACGCTTTTAGCGTTCGGCACAATGCCTGAAACGATAAGGGCTTTTTCCATTCGGACATCTTCCAGCGCGTTGACCATGCGGGCCACGCCGTCGCGGCATGCCGCCTGCCACGCCACCATATCGGTATGCGCGGGATGGCCTAACTCGTGAAGCAAATAGGAAACCCAGTTTTCGAATTCGGCTTGCGTCATGCGGGACGCCGCAGGGCGTACGGGCATGTTCACCTTGATGTTATAGGCGTCCCAAGTCACGGACGCCGTTTGCGCGGCGCTATCGCAAACCAAAAGCACGCGGGCGATTTCACGGGGGCGAAGCACCTTGATAAAATCGTTTGCGACGCTTTCCAGCGCGGTCAGAGCTTCCGGATAAGTATATGACATTGCTAGGGTTTTCCTATGTTGAAAGCAGAAAAGGGGCCTTTTGGGCCCCCTTTTTACGCCTATTCGGGTTTGTTTGTCAAACCCCTAGTAAGGGTTCGTTGCGTCGCCGAATGCTTGGGCTGCCGCCGAATTCGACGGCGTCACAATCGGGGCTGCGTCCTTGCCGTGAACCATGGCTTCAAAAGACACGTTCCACGCCAGATCGGCCAGCCCGTCGATTGTCGCGCGTTCCACGGACGGCATCCGGCTTGAGAGCGTGGCCTTGAAGGCGTCCTGCGAACTAAAGCCATCTTGGATCATGCGAACCAAGGCGATCATTTGGCGCATGCTGATAACCACGCCAGCGAGCGTCGGAATGCGCCTTGCTTGTTGCACCCAATCGGCCAAATGCCGCGCTGCAGGTAATGGGCAGCCCGTGTGGTTCGCGAGGGCTTCCGCCTCACGCTGCGGGCTCAAATAATCCATATGGATCATGCGAGCGAAACGCGTAACCAAGGCCACATTGCTAACGTTGGTTCCGGCATAAAGCCCGCCTTCGTCCCCGCTTCCGGCCGTGTTATCGGCGACCACGAAAACCACGCCGTCCGCAGCGTGAACCACTTCACCGGTTGGGAGCGTCAAGGACCTATGCTCGCTGGCCGCATGCTGAATAATCGCCTGCACGCTAGGAGGGGCCAGCGTCAATTCATCGATCAAGATCACGGTCCCGGGTTGCCGCAGGGCTTGGGTGAACGAACCATCCACCCATATGGTCTGACCGTTGACCAAGCCCGTTCCGCCAATAAGGGCTTCCGTATCGGTTTGCTTCATCATCTCGATTGAGACAAAGGGCCGTCCCGTGACTGCCGCAGCATAGCGCGGCATGGATGATTTACCCGACGCGGACGGCCCGACTAACCACACGTTTTCGCCTCTTTCCCAAGAGGTTAGCATGGTCGCCATCTGATTACGGTCCACGACGTAATGAGGGTCAACGGCCGGGGCTGCCGCACCGGTCCAAAGCGTCACGGACGCGTCAAGATAAGCGTCATGCTTGCGTGTCGGAAAGAGCGTGCGAACCGTAACCCGCTTGTCCCTGCGGGCCTTGGGGAGCGTGCGGGCCTTGGGCATTTCGCCCGGGGCCACTTCCACAATGCGTTCAATTTCCACAATGCGTTCAATTTCCACGGGCCCCTTATTGGCTGCCGCGATCACGGGCCCAAGGGCCTTGCCGAGTTCCTGCCGCATAAGAGGGCTCATGAGTTGTTCCACCGGGGCCAAAACGCCGTCAAGCTCATAGCCATGCGGGGCCGATACGCTTTGCGAGGCTGCCGCCGGTTCTGCATCTTCCATCGTTTCATCATCCATGAGGGTTTCGGGGGCATCCACCTGCGAGCCCTGCGGGCTTTGGCCTAGGATGGTTTCGATTTGGGCCGTTAGGGCCGGATGCCTGAGGGCGAATTCCAAGAGGTTTGAATTCAGGGCTTTTGCCGAGATGATGCCCTTTTCCACGAGATAGGCGGGCCAAGAGGTATGGGCCTTAACAAGGGCGCGAATGGTGCCACGGGCATGCGAGGGGATTTGAGTATTCAGGGAAAGCATTGGTAGGGCCTTTCGGGTTGGTAGGGTCAAGAGCCCTGACTTCTCATTGGCCGGGGCTCGCTGTCAACCCCTCAGGGCCCGCATGCCCCGATTTATTTAGGGCCGTTCTGATATAGGATTATGATCCAAATCTAGGGTTACATTCCTAAAAACGGCATTTTAGAACGGAACGTGAATTCACCGCCCATGCGTTTGATTTGAGAGGGGGTGCATATGGAGCCCCCAATCGTAAGGCCCCTCAGGGCTCTTCTAAAGCCCGGCAAAGGGCCTTCTAAAAGTTCCGTCGTATGCATCATACGTATGGAACCGGGTGTTTTTCGGATAATCCGAGGCCGAAACGGACTAGTCCCGTTTTGGTATCTTGTTGCAAATCGAGACTAAACCGTTTTGACAATAGGGCCGTTTCGGCACTATTAGTCAAACCCTAGGTTTCCGAGAGGGGCAGTGCAAAGATGGCTGCGATTATTTCAAGGGGCTTGCGTCAAAAGACTGAGACCGGCCCGGCCCTGCTAGGGCGTGATTTGACGGACGCACGGGAAGAGCTATTCGTTCGCATGGCATGCGACGGCATCGCCCTAGGTGTTGCCTTCACAAGGGCTGGTTTCAATCTGCACCGTAAAGACGCCCCAAGCCTCTTGTTCGCCCTGCCGCGCATCCAAGAGCGTGCCGCAGCCATCCTTGAGGCCCGCCGGACTACAGGCGTTGTGACGCTCCCTGAGGTAACGGCCATGTTGCAAAGGGTCTTTAGCGGGGCCGTGAACGCTGACGAATTCAGCGCGGCCCATAACGCCGCATTCTCGCTCGCTCGCCTGTATGGCCATGTCACGGACAAGGCGACGCTTGAGGTTTTGCGAAGGCCTTCGCGCGATCCTGATGCCCCGGCAGAGCAGGCCCTTGGGGCTTGGGTAGCGGGCCTTGGGGGCTCGCCCCTAGAGGGCTCTTTCCTGCGTCATCCTGAGGGCTCAGAGCCCCAAATAGCACGCGTCTCCGACGCGCCCGCCCCGCCATTAGGGCTCAACGAGCCCCCAAACCCCAATGGTTTCAATGCCTTAGCAGGGCCCGAGCCTTCGCGCCTTGAAGGGCCAGAGCCTCAAGGCTCAGGATTATCTAATGAAATCAATGACTTAGGTTTGATCACATCCGATTGGATCGCATGCGATGGAGGCGTACCCGGGCGACCCGAAAACGGGGCCCCAACTGGGCCGGTAACTGGGACCCCTGTGGCTGGCGCACGCACCACGCTATTAGGACCCCGGGCCCCCAAAAAAGGGGCCCCCTTCCAGCGCGGTAAGGTACCGGTTAAAAAACGGGTATTGAGCCCTCGGATACCTAGCGCGAAGGATTTATTCGGGTGAAGATCGTCACGGGCTTCAAGCCTCAACCCGGGCCCCAGCATCATTTTCTGACGTGCCCTGCCGACATTGTCGTTTACGGCGGGGCCCGGGGAGGCGGCAAGTCCTTTGCGAGCCTCGGTGAATTCTGGTGCCACGCCGAGGACTGGGGCCCCAACGCCAAGGGCCTGATGCTCCGCAGGTCACGCGAGGACCTTAAAGACACCATCGACGTTGCCCGTCAGATGTACGGGGATGCCGCCGAATGGAAAGACAAGGAAAAGCAGTTTCGCTTCCGGAATGGTGCCGTCTTTCACATGGCGTATCTGGAGAACGATGCCGATGCCATGAACTATCAGGGCTGGTCTCTCACCCGGGTGTATGTGGAGGAACTGACGCAGTACCCGAGTTCTGCTGGTATCTTCAGGTTGTTCGCGACGCTCCGGGGCTCTGCCGGAGTGCGCTGCCAGTTCCGGGCAACCTGCAATCCCGGGGGCCCGGGACATCACTGGGTGAAAAGCTGGGTGATCGACAACGGCCCGTACCGCCCCGTGAAAGACGCCGAGACGGGGCTGATCAGGATATTTATTCCCGCCAAGATTACCGACAACCCGGCGCTGCTGAATAACGACCCCTCCTACATCAACCGCCTCAAAGCCTCGGGCAGCCCCGCGCTCGTCAGGGCTTGGCTCGACGGCGACTGGAGCATCATCGAGGGCGCGTTCTTTCCGGAGTTCAATCCCGACAGGCACGTCATCACGCCGCCGCGAATTCCTCTTCACTGGACCCGCTTCAGATCGATGGATTGGGGCTCCGCCTCGCCTTTCTCCCTCGGCTGGTGGGTGGTGGCGCAGGACGATTTCATCCACGATAACAGACGCATCCCAAAAAACGCGATCATCAGATATCGCGAGTGGTATGGGGCCTCGGGCCCCAACAAAGGGCTGAAGCTCCCCGCTGACGCCGTAGCCAAGGAGGTCGTGCGTCGTGAAACAGATGGACGGGGCTTCAGAGAGCCCATCGCCTACGGAATACTGGACCCTGCTGCGTTCGCGGTCGTGTCAGGTCCGTCAGTTGGTGAAACGTTTGCACGTCATGGCGTGTATTTCCGGCGTGCCGATAACTCGCGTGTCTCTACGCCGAAGCGGATGGGTGGTTGGGATCAAGTCCGATGGCGTCTCAAGGGAGACGAAGACGGCGACCCGCTCATCTTCTTCGTCGATCACTGTCGCGACGCGATCCGTACCCTCCCGATGCAGCAGCACGACGACAACCGCCCCGAAGACCTCGACACCGAGGGCGAGGACCATGCCGTTGACGACATCCGCTACGCCTGCATGAGCAGGCCCTTCGGCGCGCGCATCGAGGCCGACGAAGACCTCAACCCTCTCATGATCCGCAACGCGTTTAAGCTGGACGAACTTCGCGACTAGGTGTAGGGCTCGAAAGACGGGGGAAACACCACATGTCGGCAGGCTACGAGGACCAGCTACCGCAAGGCTCCGACAACGGCGCGTGGCTGCGGGATGCATTCGCGCAACTTCTCGCCCAACAACCCGGCGGACAGGCGGTGCCGCAGGAAGCCGTCTGGCAGCAGCAGGGCCGCGATCAGTTCCCCGCCCCCATGCGCCCGCAGGCGTGGGACCTGCCGCCGGATGCTGGAAACAAGCCGGGAGACTTCGCCGTGATGCCGCAGCGGTCGATGGACCCGAGGGGCATGAACTTCCCGCAAGCCCAACCGGGCCCCGGGGCTCCCAACATTGTCCCGCCGCCACAAATGCCGCCGGTTCCGCAAGCACAGCTGCCGCCCGAAAGAGACCCAGCCCCGTTTCATGGCAAGGGCCAGTACGTCATACCGAAATCCCCGAAAAAGAAGCCGAAAGCCAAGGATAAGGACTGATGGCGGAGACCTCCTACTCCAAGGGCGACGATCTCCCCCGCGTAGCCCCCATGTCTCCCGAGGGCGACAAGCCTGACGCCCCCGACATCGCGGCCTCCAATCCTGCCGACGTGGACACCTCTTTCTGGGAACGGGCCCTAGCTGATGCCGAGCGTGCCGAAAAAGACTGGCGAACACGCGGCCGCGAAATCGTCCAGATTTACCGGGGCGACCTCCCCATCACCCGCCCGAAAGTCGGCAAGACCCAATCCCTCACCCGGACGGGTCAGTCCAGCGTTTTCAATATCTTGTACGCCAATACCGAAGTGATGCTCCCGGCGGCGTATTCGAAACCGCCGGATCCGGTAGTAAGATCGCGTTTCGTGAAGAAATCGGCGATGCCGCCGCTGCCGCCACCTCCGATGATGCCGCCTCCGGGGATGGGGCCACCGCCTCCTCCGGGGATGGGCCCTGTAGGTGAACCTATGCCGCCCGTGGGTCCCGGAGGGCCCGGAGCGCCAATGGCTCCACCTGCGGGGCCTATGCCCCCGCAAATGATGCAGCCTCCACCCGGTGCGGCTACCCCGCCTCCCGGGATGGCAGGGCCGCCCATGCCGCCTCAGCCTTCTGGCGGCATGGGTCCGCCCGGCATGATGGGCGGCGGACCACCGATGCCGGGCGGTGGCGGCGATATGTTGGGGGGCATGCCTCCGCCGCCGGGCCAACCCGTCGGGCCCCAGACCGTTCCTCAGCCCGCGCCGATGCCGCCCGGCATGCCCAGCCAGCAGGACATCGAGACGGCGGCTGCCGTCATGGAAAAGGCCCTCGAAATCGTCGCTGGAGACGAAGCGAGCCACGCGGCCGTCGAAGCTGCCGTCAGAGACATGCTGTTGCCGGGACGCGGGATTTGTCGTGTCCGCTGGAAACCTGTTTTGAAGCAAGTGCCCGTCGAGGACCCAGTGATGGGCGGCCCGCTGCAAAACCCGATGACCGGCGAGCCCCAGATGAAGGACACGAAAATCTGGGAGACCGTAGACGACGAGTATGTCTTCTGGGAGGACATCCTTCTTGATGCCGTGCGCCAGCACGGCGACGTCGAATGGATTGCGTTCCGGCACCTCTTTTCTGAAAAGGCGCTTCTCTCCGAATTCGGAGATAGCGAAAAACTCAAGCAGTACACCGACGCCGGGAAAATTTCGGAGCTACTGAAATGGACCGAGGAAAGCGCCGCCAAATCGCCCGTTGCAGGCGGGCCTTCGCCGAAGACCGCTGGCAAGTTGGACAGTGTCGTTCGCAAAGCCATGGTCTGGGAAATCTGGAACCGCTCGACGCGCGAAGTTCTCTGGATCATTCGAGAAGGCGGTGGCTGCGCGCTGCGTGTCGATCCCGACGTTCTTGGGTTGCAAGGATTTTATCCGATACCCAAGCCGATTTGCGCCGTTGTGACGACAGACAGCATGATCCCGAAGGCGTTCTATGACCTCTACGCGCACCTCGCCGCCGACCTCGACGACACTTCTCGACGAATTTCTGATCTCACTGCCAAGATCAAGGTTCGCGGCGGTTACAACGCGGCCAACAAGGACATCGCCAATCTACTTACGGCAGACGACGGCAAACTCCTGCCCGTCGATGGTGTGGACCTTATGTCAGGGGGTCTGCAAAATCACATATGGCTCGTGCCTATTCTCGAATGGGTGAACGCGCTCAAAGAACTCTACATGTCCAGAGATCAGCAGAAGAACGCGATCTATGAGATCATCGGGATTGCCGACATCATTCGCGGCGCGACCAACCCGTACGAGACCGCCACCGCGCAGCGCATGAAGGGCACCGTCGGAAGCGGCCGCATGCGCGGCGTGCAGACCAACGTCGCCAACTTCACCCGCGATTTGATGCGGCTGAAAGCCGACATCATCGCCCGCAACTTCGATGCCGACACCCTCACCCTGATGACCGGCGAGAACGTCACGCCCGAGATCATGGACATCCTGCGCAACGATTTCACACGGTTCTGCTCCATCGACATCGAGACCGACAGCACGGTCCAAGCCGACGAAGCCACCGAGAAGGAAGCCAACGCGCAAATCATGCAGGTGATCGGCGGCGTGATGCAGTCCTCGCAGGGCCTGCTGATGGCGGGGCTGCTGCCGCCGCCGATGGTCATCAACCTCACCCTCGAAATGATCAAGATGCTGCTACATCCGGTCCGTCACTCACGTGGCGTGGTCGATCTGATCGACGGCTATCAGGAGATGCTCCATGCCTACATGCAGGTCGATCCGACCGGCGCGATGATGCGCCCGCCGATGCCGCCACCCGGGGCCCCGCAGGGCCCGCCCGGGGCTTCTCCGGGCCCGACCCGGGGCCAGAACGGCAAGGGCCCGCCCAAACAGCCACCGACGCAGCAACCTCTGCCCGCAGCAGGCGTTGGACCCCCGCCCCCCGGAATGATGTAACCCAAGGAGAGCGATATGGCTCAGAACCAAAGCAATAACCTGCCGGGACCATCCGGAAAATCTGGCCCCGGCAATACCCCCGGCACGCCGGAAAAAGACCCCAAGGACAAGCCCGAACTCGCGGGCATCCCCAAGGACCCGAACGAAGACCCGAACGAGCCGAAGAACTCGCCGCCGCCGCACAAGCAGCCGAATACGCCGAACACGATCCATAACCGCGATCAGGACCCGGATCATCCGGCGAACATCACCCCTGCCTACACGGGCGATCCCAGCCCGCGCCCGGTTGCTGAAGGCATCACCGTGCCGCCCGCCGAACTCCTGACCGAGCAGGAAAAGGAAGCGGCTGCCGGTGGTCCGAATGCGGGCGTCGGCCCCGTCACGCCCTCCGCCGTCACCACGGGCCCTGTCGAGACCATCGAAGACCTCGGCATCGGCCCCCGGACGCCGTATCCCACCGGCAACCCGCCGCCGTCGCGTGAAGAAACTACCCTTTCGCAGGGCATCTGGCACGGCGACGAGGCCGATGCTCCGGTTGCGAAAGACGCCCGCTACGACGAGGCCCGTGACATGCCCGACCAGTATGCGGAGGACCCGACGCGATGACGCAGAAACTGCCTCTCCCCCTCACGGCGGCGATGCTGGCGAAAGCCAACGCCGCCCATGAGGGCAAGCCGCGCTACGACAGCGCACCGAATGTCGCCGCCGACTGGCACGGCGGCGATTTCGGTCAGGATGTGGACATTGCCGAAGCCACGCAGGCCATCGCCAACAGCCACTCCGCCTTCACCGCAACGGACTACGACCCGCAGCATCAGGAGGGCAAGGGCAAGAACATGGTGCCGAAGCTCACCCCGCTGGCCGACATCGGGAAAGACTACGGGACCTATAGCGGCAGTACCTACCGCAACGGGGCCATCCAGCCGCGACAACCTTACCCGGACAGCACGTCGCCGCCGTCGGTGGCAAGCGTGAGCCCGGCCACGGGTTTAGCTGCGGGCGGCACCGCCGTCACGATCTCCGGCAACGGCTTCACCGGAGCCACCAACGTGACGTTTGGCGGCACGGCGGGGACCGCAAGGGTCGTGGTGAACGCCAACACCATCACGGTGACTAGCCCGGCGCACGCTGTCGGGGTGGTCGATGTGGTCGTAACGACGCCGAAAGGCGCTAGTTCGACCAGCGGCTTCAGCGACAACTTTACCTACACATGAGCGGCTCCGCCAGACCCAACGACCAGATGCATCTACCGGGACTTGGCGTCCCGGTAGACCCGTGGACCGGCCACGCCCTGCCGCCGGTTGTCACTCAACGCCTGAAGAAGCTCAAGGAGGCGGAACACGCGTTCCGCCTCGCGCTTCACGAACTCGACGGCACCACCGAGGGCTCGCTGCCGGGCAACCGCCACATGGCGCTGGCCTTCGAGGCGCTGGACCAGACCCGGATGTGGGCGGCGGCGTCGATCATCGAAGGGGGCTGAGATGCCGGTCTATGTCCTCTATAAGGGCCGCCTGATCGACAAGCGGGACAAGCCTGCGGAATACCGGGGCCCCGCCTCGGACCTGCCAGCGCCTGCCGTGCAGTCGTTCGCGGCCTATCCAAGCCCCATCGACGACACCACGATCTCGTCGCACCGCCAGCGCGACCGCGATCTTCACAATTCCGGCAGCTACGACCCGCGTGATACCCCCGCGTCATTCAGGAAAGCACGAGATGGCAGGCGAAAACAACGCAGCACCTCCCTCACTTAGGGATATAGCTGAACAGGCTTACGACGACCTCGAAACCAATGCCGAGGCCGACATCCCCGCCGAGGGCCCGGGCCCCGAAACGGAAGGGGCTGTCGAAGAAACCCTTGCCACGGACGAAAGACCGCGCGATAAAAGTGGGCGTTGGGTGTCCAAATCAGAGGGGCCCCAGCCGGGCGAAGCAATCGAGCCTCTCGATCCAGCCCCGAAGAAACCAATTCAGGCTACCCCAGAGCGACCGACTGCTGATCCAGCTACCGCACCCCCGGCGGTGAAAAGCAATCAGGTACCGGAGCATTGGAGCGCGGAAGACAAGGCGACCTTCGCCAAGCTGCCGCAAGAGGGGCAAGCGTTTCTCCTCAAGCGTCACGGCGATATGGAAGCCGAGTTCACGCGCAAATCTCAAGCGAGTGCGGGAGCAGTCCAGTTCACGAACGCGCTTGCGCCAGTCTTCCGCGACCCGCAAATCGCGAAGTCGCTGCAGGCAGCCGGAGTTAATCCTGTCCAAGCGATCCATGAATGGGCCAACTGGCACCGCATGGGGAGTTCGGAAAATCAAGAGGATAAATTCAAGCTGCTGGTGGACCTGACGCAACGCATGGGTCTGGACCCAGCGCGCATTTTCTCTGCCTTCACCAATCCGCCGCCGAATTCGACGGGTCTCTCCGAGGAGGACCTCAAGGACCCGGCAGTCAAGTTCATCGCCGATCACCTCGGCAAGACGCAAAGCAAACTCGTTGCCCTAGAGGGGCAGTTACAGCAGAGAGAACAACGCGAGCAACAAGCTCGCGAGCAGATGCAGGTACAACATGCCAAGCAGGGGGTCGATGGTTTCGCGGACGAGAAGGGGAAAGACGGCCAGCCGTTGCGTCCCTACTTCAACACCGTGCTGCCGCTTATCCTCGACATGTTCAAGGCCAATCCGGAACGGAATTTGGCTGATACCTACGATGCTGCCTGCTGGGCTCACCCTGAAGTCCGGAAGCACATGCTCGCCGCCGAAAGGCACCGCGAGCAGTCGCAACATGACGTCGCAAGGGCTCGTCTCGCACAGCGCGGCAATACGCGGGGGCTCACGGCTCCCGTCGCAAGGCCCGACCAAGCGAACGGAGCCTCGAAGGGGGGTATGCGAGATGCAATCGAGCGCTCTGCTGATGAAGTCGGCTTCTGATCTCATGGGGAGCCAACATGGCCGAACCTACCGTCACCCAACTCGTCGCGACCACGCTCAACAATTACCACAAGCAGTTTGCCGATAACGTCTCGAACTCCAATGCAGTCACGGCCCTCTTACGCGAAGGCAACCGCGTCCGCGTCATCGAGGGCGGCAGGTCCATTGCCTGCCCGCTGACCTACGCCGAGGAAACCTTTGCGTGGTATCTCGGGACCGAGTTGCTCTCGCGAGCCACGAAAGAGACCATCTCCGAGGCTCACTACGACCCGGCGAACGCCGTGGCCTCAGTGACCCTCTCGGGGCCTGATCTGGCGAAGAACAGGTCCCGCGAGCGGATTTTGAACCTCTTGGAAGGCAAGCTCGACAACGCCGAAGCCACCATGAAGAACAACATCACCAAGGCTGTCTATGGCGACGGTACGGTGGCGAAGAGCTTCGTCGGCCTCAAAGGCATGGTCACGCCCGACGGCCTCGGTCTGATCGGGGGCATCGATGCTGCGACGTGGACCTTCTGGAAGAACCAGTTCCAAGTCGTGACGCGCGCCACGGGCCTGCAGTACCCGGCCCTCAAGGCCGCGATGAACGCGCTCTGGATGAAGCTGATCCGTGGTGCCGAGAAACCCGACCTGATCGTCGCCGACGCCGAAATCTATGGCACCTACGAGAGTGGCTTGCAGGAGAACCAGCGTTATGCCGACGCCAAACTCGGCAGCCTCGGCTTCGAGACGCTGAAGTACAAAAGCGCACCGCTGGTGTTCGACGGTGCGGCGACCGGCATCACCGGGGCCTACTTCCTGAATACCAAATACATGAAATTCGAGATTTACTCTGGCAGGAATTTCGAAGCCCTCGATCTGCCGGACCAGTCGCCCGATATGGACGCCGTGACCAAGCATCTCGCCTTTATGGGCGCGCTCACGCTATCCAATCGTTCGATGCAGGGCAGGCTCACGGCAACGGGTACCTGACCTACATAACGGCGACCGTCTGCGGGGAGCGCGGTCGCCGTTTTCCCCGCGCTCCCCGATGGAGCGAGCATGTCTGATACCCCAACTTTGGTGCGGTTCTTCTCTGGCTGGGAGCGTGATGGCGAGGGCCCCGACGGGCTGCCGCTGTACCGCGAGGTCATTCGCGTGCGAATGGACCGCCCGCCTTTTCTGTCGCTGGAGCGCGAAGCCGAAGAAGCCGACTTCGTCGATCATCCCGGGCCCTATGAGCTTTACCAGAAAACCTGCGAGGGTCGTAAGCGGATTGTCGGCTACCCGCTGGCGCTGTGGCCCGCATGCGCGCCGCATATTTTCCAGATGTGTGCGATACGAGATATTCATACTGTGGAACAGTTGGCGCAGGTCGTGAGCGGCAAGCGCCGCAGCGAAGCCGTCAAGACCGTGCCGCCGGATGTTCTCGAACTCGCGGATCGCGCCGTCAAGATGATCGAGATGCACGGCAAGGCTGGACAATACGAGGAGATCGTCAACCGCCTTCAGGGCGAACTTGACGCAGTGAAGGAACAGCACACCGAGGCGATGACCACCATCGCCGCGCAGAAGACCCTGATCGACACCCTCAGGATGAAGGTCGCCGTATAATGCCGAGACTGGCCACCATTGCCTCCGCTATCTCCGACGCCTCGCTGGAGATCGGGCTCATTCAGCGGCCCGTGACGCTGGTGATGAACACGGCGGATCAGGACATCGCGCAGATGCTGGCGCTGCTGAGCAACGTCGCCGACGAGTTGATGCTCGATCCGCCGTTCCGCGATGTCCTCGGCGACGGCAACTGGCTCTCCGACAGCACCGGGACCGTCAGGAAGGACCGGCCCACGGCGGACGACGACCTGTTGCTATTCGACCCGAGGCTTGCGGTGAACGGCCTCAAATACCGCTTCCTCAAAGCCAAGGGGCTCGAATACGGCGAGGAGCAGCGCGACTTCATCACGAGGCTCAACAAGATCGCGGGGCGTAACGCCCCCGTGATCGACCTCAACGAAGACCCGGGGCGCATCCAATGAAGATGTTTCCCGCAGGAATGCTCCCCCTCAAGAACCGGCGCGGCACGCCGACGCGGCTGCTCAACAGGGGCCGCCCCGCCGCCAAGGTCGCGCACCTAAGCGCGCCCTTGAAAGGGCTGTCGCGCTCGGCCGCGCTGCGCGAGACCGACCCGTTGCTGGCCTCGGTCCTGACCAACTGGATCGTGCTGGACGACCGCATCAGCGTGCGGCCCGGTTACACCAAGATAGCGCAACTCGCGTCCAATACGCCGATCTCGACGCTTATCCCCTACTACGGGAACAACGTCATCCCCCGGCTCGCCGCAGCGTCCGGCGGCAAACTGTATGACCTTGTCGGGGGTCAGGTTGCTGCTGGCTACGACGTTAACGGCGACGACTGGGCGTGGACGACATTCAGTAACCTGTCCACGGCGGATTACACGATCCTGTGCAACGGTTTTGACGGCGTCAATTCGTGGGACGGCACCGTCTTCCGGCAGGAGCCCATTACGGTAGGCGTGGAGACGTGGATCAACCCGCTGAAGTTCGACAAGGTGCTGTCGCACATGAACCGGCTCTGGTTCGCCGACAGTGAAAACCTCGCGATCTACTATCTGCCGCTTCAGCAGAAGAGCGGCGCGGTGGAGTTGTTTCCGCTTGACGTGCTGTTCAAGCGCGGCGGGCACATTCAAGCCATCGCCACATGGTCCATCGACGGCGGCACCGGTCTTGACGACGCGCTGGCGATCTTCTCAAGCAACGGCGAAGTCGCGATCTACTCAGGCGTGGACCCTGAGAGCGATTTCAAGCTCGTCGGCATCTTCCGCTTCGACGCGCCGATGTCCAAGAACAGCCTGATCAATTTCGGCGGCGATCTCTACGTCATGATCTCGACGGGCCTCGTGCCGATGACGACGCTGATCCGCGCCGAGACCGAGAACCTCGGCCTGTCCGACATGAACGTGATGGACGAGTTCGAGCGCGTCGCGAAGAACAACCGCCCCGATTTCGGCTGGCAGGTCATCCTCAACGGCCACACCGGGCACGCGATCTGTAACCTGCCGCTGAACAACGGCGGCTACCAGCAGATGGTGCGGAAGATGCCGTCGCAAGTCTGGACCAAGTGGACCGGTGTCCCGTCGCGCTGCTGGGGCTGGCTCGACAACCACACTTATTTCGGCGACGACACGGGCGGCATCTATCGCGGCGGCACCGAGTATCTCAGCGACAATGGTAAGGCCATCGAGGTCGATCTGCAATTTGCGTGGTCGAGCTACAAGAGCGTGTCGATAAAGGACTTCAAGCTGGTCAAGCTCTACACCATCAGCGACGGTCTGGTGCGGCCTTTCATCGACATGCAGGTGGACTACAATAACACCCTGCCGATCAACCAGCCTGAAACGGATGACGGGCCGTTCGGCGGCGCGGTGTGGGACGTCGCGACGTGGGACGTGGATTACTGGAACTCCGACCCGATTGCCCGCAAACACTGGCAGGGCGTCACGGGCCTCGGGCGCGTCGGGGCCCCGCGCCTCCGCGCCAGCGTCTTGGGCTGCACCTACGCCATCACCGGGATCGATGTGATCTACGAGCAAGGAGGGCTGCTGTGATCGTGAAATTCGGCAACCTCCCCCCGGACGCGCAGTCGATGCTCACCAAGCACCTGCGCGTGGACTTCAGTCATTGCGACTTCAAGGCCCCGCGCTGGTTTTCGGCATGGGCCCGTAATGACCAAGGGCATATAGCGGGCATCTTCGCCATCGAGTTTCCGTTCTGGTTCGAGGGCCGGGTGACGATCATGGTTCTTGACCCGCGCTGCATGTCGCGGCGGGTGCTGCGCGCGATCTTCACGGCGGCATTTACCAACGCGCGGCGACTGACTGCCGAAGTCGAGCCGGACAATCGCCGGGCGCTGCGGCAGGTGCAGCGGCTGGGCTTCGTCTACGAGGGCTATCGCCGTCTGGGGCTCGAAGGCTCCCGCGACACCCTCGTCTACGGCATGCTGAAGGACGACTGCAAATATCTGCCGGGCTACAAGGGCCCGACCGTGATCGCCAACCCGACGTTGTCTGCCGACGTCTACGAGCGAGTACACTGATGGTATCTCAACCGGACCCCCCGAACCCCTATGCGACGGCTGCTGCCCAAGGCCAGCAGAATATGGCGTCGAGCCAGTACAATACGGTTGCGAGCAACGTCAACGAGGTCAATCCCTACGGCACGGTGAGCTACCGGCCTATCGAGCAAGTCCCGATCTACACCAACGGCCAGATCAGCGGCTACGCGCCGCGCTATGAGCGCACCACCGCGCTCTCGCCGGATCAACAGAAGCTGCAAGGGCTCGAAACCCAGACCAAATACAACATGGGCACTGCTGGTGTCGAGCAGTCGGCAAAGCTGCGCGAGCATCTCGGGCAGAGTATCGACACCAGCCAGTGGACGCCGTGGCAGAACCAACTCAATACGCAAGGGCTGCGACAGGATCAGGGCCCGACGGATCGCGCCGGTATCGAAAAAGCGATGATGGAGAGCTACGACCGCAGTCAGGGCGCGGCCAACAAGTCGCAGGAGGCCCTGATGGCGGCCCGGGGCCTGTCCCCCGGCGGCAAAGGCTACGGCAACTATCAGCGGGAAGTGCTGGATGCGCGCGGCGAGGCCGCCCGTAAAGCCTACATCACATCGGGCGATGAAAGTCGCAGGGCCCAAGCCGCCTACAACGACGTGTCCACCGGCCGCTACAACATGGATAAGTCGCTGGCCGAATACTACAACGCGATGCGCGGCAGTCAGGCGCAAGAGACCATGGCGATGCGTAACCAACCGATCAACGAGATCACCGCCTTGATGTCTGGCGGTCAGGCGACCGTTCCGCAATTCCAGCCATTCCAAGGCTCGCCGATCCAGTCGCCAAACATTGGCCAGTACATCAGCGACAACTACAAAGCCGAGAGCGCAGCGGCGGCGCAGACCAACGCGGGCATCTTCAGCATGATTGGCGGTCTTGCGAAGATGGCCCCGATGCCGTGAGGAGAATGAGATGGGTTCGAGTGGCGGCGGCGGATATGGCGGCCCGATACAGTCAGTGGTAGGCCCGGCGATGCCGGGACTGCCGATTGCTGGCGCGGACAGCACGGTTGGCAACCCGTTCGAGTATGGGAAATTCCAGAGCTTTCTGCCAGACCTCGCGCCCGAGGGCCGTAACCCGATGGCGACGGGGCTGCGGCCCGAGATGCTGCAATACGAAGCCCCCAGCGGCGACATGCAGCAGAGCAGCAGCAGCGACGCGGCGGTTCAGGTCCTGCGTGACGAACTGGCGAGGGCTCTTGCACGCCCTGCGGCAGCACCGCCGCAGGCCGGTGGCCCGTCTGCCATGCTTGGCGACTACAATCCGGCACGTGGAGGCGGCTGACCCATGGCGAAATCCATCATGTTCAGCAGCGTGCCGAAGGAAGGTGGACAGTACGAGTTGCCGTCCGACAAGCCGCGCATACGCACGAGGATCACGCCTGAACTGATGCGGTCTATCCGGGGGATCGAGAGCGGCGGCAACCCGAACGCACGCACCGGAAAGTACAAGGGCCTGTACCAGCTTTCGGACGATGAATTCAAACGGCTGGGTGGGAAAGGCGACATTTTCAACGGCAAGGAAAACGAACGCATCGCCGCGCTCAAGCTGCAAAATGAAGCCGATCAGGTGGCGAACAAGCTCGGGCGAGAACTGACGCCCGGCGAAATCTACCTCGTGCACCAGCAGGGCGTCGGCGGCTCCTACGAACACATCACCAAGCCGGATCGTCCGGCGTGGCAGTCCATGCACGCGACGGGTGAAGGCCGCAACAAGGGCGAAGGTTGGTCCCGGCTGGCGATCTGGGGCAACGTCCCTGACAAGGATAAGGCCCGCTACGGCTCCGTCGAGAACCTCACCAGCGGCGAATTCGCCAAAATGTGGAATGCTCGCGTCCTGCGCGGCATGGGGCAGGGCGGTGCGGACACCGCGAGCGTCGTTCAACCTGCCGCCACCGTCGTGCCCAACCCCTTGGACGATCCGGAGGGGAACACCGCGAGCCCTGCGAGCCCTGCGAGCCCCGCCGCTGAAACCCAAGCGAACATCGCCGAGGCGGGCGGCGGCGAACCGAACAAGGGGGCATTGGCTGAAGTGGCAGGCGATAAAACGAAGTCCAAGCAGGAGATCGCGGGAGACGCATTTTCGGGCCTCGGCGAACTCTTCGCCAAGGGCCCGGTGGCCCAGAACGCGGCCCGGGCCTCGGGCCCTGCCAACCTTCCGTCAGCGTCCCTGCCGATGCCGCCGGGTATTCAGCCTGTCGTCGATCCCCGGATAGCCGAGGCGCAGCGGCAGCAATTGGCTATGGCGTTGCAACGACTGAACAGCAGAAAGTTGTACTGAGATGGCAATTTTCGCATCCACCACCACGTCGGGCTACAGCGACCCGATGAAGGCGATGACCATCAAGGCGCTGGAGCAGCGGCAGAAGGACTTGCTGGCGCAGCAGGCGGCGGAGAAGCCCGATGCCGCTATGATGGCGACCATCCCGGGCGGTATCGGTCATGTTCTCGGCGTTGTCGGCGACCGCATGCAGCAGGGGCGCGCCGATCAAGCCCTCGCGGCGCAGAAGGAGACGCTGGCGCGGGTAATGGCGGGCGTCGATTGGGAGAAGGGCCCGACCTCGCAGCAGGTAGCGATCATCAACTCCGCCGACCCCGAACTCGCCCGGCAGGCGCTCTCGACCTTGGCGGAGAACCGCCGGGCGGCGGCACAGATCGCATCGACAAACCGGGGGCAGGACATCACCGCGCAGACCACAACCCGTGGTCAGGACGTAACGGCCCGTGGTCAGGACATAACGGCAAGCACCGCAACCCGTGGTCAGGACATCGACGCCCGGGGTCAGGACATAACAGCCCGTGGTCAGGACATCGGGGCGCAGACCGCAACTCGTGGTCAGGACATGACGGCAAACACCGCAGCCCGTGGTCAGGACATCGACGTTAGGGGGCAGGATATCGGAGCAAACACTGCGGCCCGAGGGCAGGACATCACGGTTCGGGGACAGGACATCGGGGCGGATACCGCCACGGAAGACCGCGCCAGCCGGGAGCGCAACGCCAAGCTGACGGCCGACGCCACCGTGGCTGCCGCCGCTGCCGACCCCGTCAAGGCCAAGGCGGTGGCGGAACTGGAGCAGCAACTCACCCAGAAGAACCTGATGGTCAACGAGCTTGGACGGGCCCAAGAGGCGCTCGACAAGGGCATTTTCACGGGGCCTTCAGCAGGGGGCCAGACCGCACTTGGCAATGCCCCGCTCGTCGGCAATTACCTCGGCGACAAGGAAAAGGCCCAGCGCACCACCGAGTTCGACAATACCATGAACAAGGTCGCCACCGGGGCGATGTCCAACATCCTGAAAGGCCAGTCCACCGACTTCGAGATGAAGAAATTCATCGCGATGTACAACAACCCGAACATCTCGATGGAAACCAAGCGCGCGGCGTTCGGCGACGTGCTGGCGGCAGCGAAGCGCGACCGCGAAATCGAAGAACGCGCCGTCAGAAAAGTCGGTGGCGACACCACTCAGATCGCGCCTTCATCCGGGGCCGCGCCTGCACCTGCCGGTGGAGAAGTGGTGAACGCCGCTTCCGAGGCTGACGCCCTGAAGCTCTCCCCGGGCACGCGGTTCAAGCTGCCTGACGGGCGAACAGGGACGGCACGCTGATGGCAGAAAAACTGGAGTTCGATACCGCCCCTGCACCTGTCGAAGGCGAGCGGAAGCTCGAATTCGACACGCCGTCGCGCGAGCAGGAAATCCGCCGCGAAAGGCTCCAGCGCCTGCTGGCGGCGGGCGAGCCCGGCTTCTCGGAGCGGCTCAAGGGGCAAGTCACGTCGGGCGTGATGCAGCCCATCGGCGGCGTGATGTCGGTGATCGAGGGCAAGCTCAAAGGCAGCGACGCGACGGCGGGCGAACTCTATCGTGGCGGCGTCGGTGCCGAAGAAGACTACCGGCAGCGCGCCATCGACAATACCAGCAAGGGCTGGAAGGCCCCGCTGGGGGTGGCAACGGATGTTGTCGGAAGCCTCGTCGGCGGCGGCAAGTCCACGGGCCCCGCGAGCCTTGGCAAGCAGATGCTCCAGTCCGGCGTGCAGGGCGCTATCGAAGGGGCCTCCAACAACGCCAAGGACGTCGGTAGCGCCGCTGGCGGTGCCGTCGTCGGCGGCGGCCTCAGTGCCGGGACCACCGGCATCCTCGGGGCCCTGCTGGGCCGCTTCAAGGACGCCGTGACCAAGAAAGACCTCGGTGTCGCCAGCCGGGGCGGCAGCGGTCAGCAGATGAAAACCGATGCGGGCGAAATCTTCGAGACGCTCAAGGACGCGGGTATCAAATACAGCGCCAAGGAAGCCGCGCCACTAACCGGGAACGTGGTGAACAAGCTCGTTCAAGAGGGCTTCAACCCGAACATGCACAAGCAGCTAATCCCGGTTCTTGAAGAAATCGGAGGCACGCAGGGGCGGGGCATGACATGGGCCCAATTGCGGAACATGCAGACCCAGATTAGCGATTTGAAGGCCAGCCCGGATCCGCGCCTGCGGCGGATCGCGGGCGAACTGGCTGACGAAGTGGATAATTTTCTCAATACGGCCAAGCCGACCATGCCTGCCGCCAGCGTTGCTGCCGGGGTTAACCCGGCCAAAGACGTCAATACGGCCAAGGAACTCTACGCCAGCGGCAAGCACTCCGCAAAAATAGAGGGCATGGCCGAGGTCGCCGCCAAGGCTGACGACCCGGGAAAAGCGACACAGTCGGTGTTCCAGAAATACTCCGACAATTTCACCAAGAACCCGGGCAAGTTCAACCCGAACAATCCGGAGCAGCGTCGCCTGATAGATACGATTGCCGAGGGCTCGCCGAAGACGGCGGCAGCGGCGAAGAGCTTGGATCGCTGGGGCAACAATCTGCTCGGCTACGGCACCGCAGGCGCAGTGGGAGGCGCGGCGCTGCCCTTCGTGTTCAACGACGAAAAGGGCCTCGGCAGCGGGGCCTCGACCGCCGGGCTGGCGGCGATAGCAGCGGGCTTGGGCGCAAAAGGGGCCAGCGGCGGGCTGAAGCGCATGATCGCCGAACAGGGCGCGGATCGCGTCAACGATCTCCTGCGCAACATCGCCACCGGCTCGACAAAAGAACTACCGGGGGCCTATGTCCCGCGCGAATTGCTCGCGAAGATAATAGCCAGCCGGGACGCCGCACGGGGCGCGGGCAACTACGCCGCGAGCTTCGTCAATGAGAAGGATAGATAACCATGGCCAAAACCACCGCCGACGTGCCGCCTCAGGTCGCCAAGGAATATTCCAAGGCCCCGCGCGGACAGGCTATTTCCGAAGCCACTGGGGACGGCTACACCAAGACCAAGAAGATGCAAAAAGGCGCGCAGAACCCCGGCAGCCAGTTCGGGCTGCCGAAGTCCCCTAGCAAGGGCCCGGGCCTTCATTTGCGGATTTCGATCCACCCCGACACCGACAAAGACATGAAGTAGTGAAGGGGTAGCCGATATGCCGTTCAACGGTTCAGGCGTTTTCCAGCGTGTCCGCAACTGGGTGCAGGACGCGGCGGCGGGCATCAAGATCAAGGCTGATCTGCACGACAGCGAAGACGACAACTTCGCCGCTGGCATCTCCAACTGCATCACCCGGGACGGCCAGAGCCTCATCACCCAGAACATCCCGTTCAATTCGAAGCGGATCACGGGCCTTGCCGACGCGATCAACCCGCAGGATGCCGTCACCAAATCGTATGCCGACACCAAGCTAGCCGCTGGCGGCGGCTCGATGACCGGCGACATCACCATCTCATCAATCAATCCGGCGCTGTGGCTCAACAGCGTCCCGGGCGGCAGCAGCAACATCAACGGAACGGAAGGCGGCAAGCAACGCTGGCTGATGCGGCTCGGCAACGACAGCCCCGAAACCGGGTCCAATGCGGGCTCGGACTTCGACCTGCATCGCTACGCCGACGACGGCACGTATCTCGGGCAATCCCTGCTAATCAATCGCATCAACGGTGCGATGGCGTTCGGTACGTGGGGCACCATGAGTTCCGTCGGCCTCAATATGTCCGTCGGAAAGATCGCGACACCGGGCGCTGTCGAGGCGTTAAGCGTCACCACGTCAGGCAGCATTTTCTGTTACGGGATTGTTTATGCGCTCGGCGGTAACCTCGTGTCGCGCTCGAACGGCGGCACGGCGGGCATTCAGTTGCAGAAGAGCGACGCCTCGGTTGCCGCCGAGTGGTACTGGGACCCGGTCGACAACTCCGTGACGTTCTGGAACCGGGCCGCCCCGGTGTCGATCTCCTGTGCGGCCGACGGCAAGGTGAAGCTGGCCAATGGCATCCAGTCCAAGGCGGGCTTCAGCGGCGGCTACGGCACGGTTTGCTACAATCTCAACTGGACCGGCTCGGGTTTCGATCTCTACGCCGACGACCAGCGTCAGGGCCGCATCGCCTACACCGGGGCCATCACGGCGCTGGAGGAAGACCTCCAAGCGAAGATCGACGCCCTGCAAGCCCGCATTGAAGCCCTCGAAGCCAAGGGAACCTGACCGATGCTGTACTCGACGGTCTACATCAACTGGATGGGGCGGGCCCCGATTGGCTTCACCGCCGCGATGGGGGAACTCGGCTATTTCTATTATAGTTTCAAGAACCAAGCCAACCAGCCCTATACGAACATCAAGAACATGCACCCGCAGATGGTGATGCGCCCGTTCACCCGATCCGGGGCCGTCGGCTACGACATCGACATCTACGACGAGGATGGAGCCGCCGGTCTGGCCAAGGTTCCCGCGTCCGTCCTGAACGACGACTACCACATCGAACTCTACACCCGGGATGCCGCAGGAGCGCCGCAGGTGATGTTCGCCTACGGGCGCTTGTCGATGGACGGCTACGGCTACCGGAACACGGGCCCGCTTGGTCCTGCTACGTTCCAGACCGGCCCCAGCGGGCCTGCGGGCCCCGTGGGTGCGACGGGCGCGGAGGGACCCAAGGGAGACCCGGGCATACGCGGATCGCGCTGGTACACGACCTCCGGGCCGCCCAGTGCTTCCGTACCCGGCGGCGACCGGGTGGTGGGCGATATGTGTCTGGATGAACTCACTGGCGACGTCTACCGCTGGAACGGCACGGCGTGGACCGCATTCAAGGGCGTGTGAATGGCTTGGGGGCTTGAAACCAACATCAAGGGACCTCCCGGGCCGAAAGGCGACCCGGGTGCCGCCAGTTCCGTGCCGGGGCCGCAGGGCCCGAAGGGCGATACCGGCGCGCAAGGCGTCCAAGGCGTCAAAGGCGATACCGGCGCAACGGGTGCCCAAGGCGTCAAGGGCGACACCGGTTCCCAAGGCGTTCAGGGCGTGCAGGGCAATCCCGGGCCCTCGGGCCCCACGGGTGCGACGGGTGCCACCGGGGCTCCCGGCGCTACCGGCCCCGTCGGCCCCGAGGGGCAGGTTGAGGTCTACGAGCAGCCGAACGACCCCGGCAGCGTCGAGATCGGCGCGCTGTGGGTGGACACCGACGAGCTTGCGCCATCGGTCGGCAGTGGCGGCGCTACCGAAGTTTTCGAATACGCCAATCTCGCGTCGTTCCCGGCGACGGGCGTGGTTGCCTCGATCTACGTCGCGAAAGACACCAACAAGATGTACCGCTGGGATGCGGAGACGCCACCTGCCAATACCGCGCTGCCCGGCATTTCCGGCACGGTGCAGGTTGGTTCGACACTGACCGCCAGCAGCGGGACGTGGAGCGGATCGCCGTCCTACACCTATCAGTGGAAGCGCGGCGGCACCGTCATCAGCGGCGCTACGGCAGGTACATATCTGCTGGTGACTGCCGATCTTTCCGCGATGATTACCGTCACAGTCACCGCCACCAATGGCGCGGGCAGTGCCAGCGCCACATCAACGGCGGTGGGACCGATTGCCGGTGCCCCGGCCTATCAGGGGCCGGGCGACATTCTGCCGGGAGCCATTTGTTTCTACGGTTTGCGTGCCTACAGCGCCGCGCAGATGACCGGAACGACCAAGGCGATGAAGATTTGCGACAACAGCTTCAACTTCGCGACAGACATCTTTATTCTTCCAAGCGGACTGCTGGATTACGCCGCGCTGAATGCGTGGATCGCGGCGCACGGCACCGCAGTCGTACAGCTCTGGTATGATCAGCTGGCGACAGGCAGCGACATGACGTATGGCGTTAATGGTCAGTTGCCTCGCATTATTATCAGTCCGACAGGACTGACTGCTGGACGCGCGGCGCTTGTCTTTGACGGGTCACTCCCGACGAGACCACAGATAGCCCTCCCTGCTTTTGCGCAGCCATTTACCGCGTCTGTTGTCTCTCGCCAGACAGCGCAAACAGCCGGTGGTGTACCGAACGGAATATTCTGCGGCACTTCGCTCATTCCGCGTTTTGGCTACACCGGCAATACGGCCACGTTCTATCTGCATGCGGGCGGCGGTACGTTGCAATTTGGCACCGCCAATATGAACACATGGTACGCCACGCAATGCGTCTACAATGGTGCTTCCAGCCACATCAACATTGCATCTGTCGCGTCGCCCAGTGGCGCGGACACACCTAACCAGAATGTCGGCAGCGGTGATTTTGGAGGCCAGCTTTTCTTTGGCCTGAGTGCCGTCCCCGAGCCGTTTACCGGATGGATTACTGAACTTTGTATTTGGCCGGGGGCCATAACGGCAGCTATAGGCGCGAACCAGATTGCGAGCCTGTGATGGGAGCGATGTGAAATGGCATATGTCGAATTATCCCCCAGTGCAGCGGGCGGCAGTGGCGGAGGCGGCATCAGCCAAGCCGATGCCGACGTCCGCTACGTCAATACGACCGGCGACGAGATGACGGGTAACCTGTCGGTATCGTCGGGCGACTATGGCGGCGTGTTCTGGAAAAATATCGCGGGCTACACCCGGTTCATGCGGACGAACCCCGGAGCAACTCCAAGCCTTTCGCTGATCAATGCGGCCGCGACCGTAGCGACACACATTTTCGGCGACGATGGCACGTTCACCATCTCGGGTGCCTTGCGTATGGCTCCCCGCGCCACTCCCGTAGATCCAATCGATGGCGAGATGTGGATGACGGAGGCTGGCCTGTTTATTCGCATCAACGGCGTCACGAAACAGGTGGCATTGACATGAACTACGCCGTTCGCGTTCGCACCTCCGAAGGCTGGCAGGACCTCGCTCTCGCCGGGCCGCCGGGCCCGACAGGTCCTGCCGGGCCGACAGGGTCAACCGGGGTGCAGGGGCCGGTGGGTCCGGCCGGGCCGCAGGGGTCGGCTGGCACCGGCATCAACCTCAAAGGTCAGGTGCCAAACGTCGGCTCGCTGCCGCCGACAGGCAACGTCGAGGGTGACGCCTACGTCGTCACCGCGACTGGTGATCTCTGGGTATGGGATGCCGATACCTCGGCGTGGATCAACGCCGGTCCCATCCAAGGGCCGCCGGGACCCACGGGAGCCACGGGCGCGCAAGGCCCGAAGGGCGACACGGGCGCAACGGGCCCTGCCGGTGCCACGGGCGCAACCGGTGCTCAAGGCCCGAAAGGCGACCCCGGTGTGCAGGGTCTCCAAGGCACGCCCGGCGCAACGGGTGCAACGGGTGCAACCGGCGCGCAAGGCGATCCCGGCTTGCCGGGCCCTCAAGGCGTCAAGGGCGATACGGGTGCGGCGGGTACGCCCGGCGCGACGGGGGCGACCGGCGCGCAGGGGCCGCAGGGCTTGCAGGGCGTCAAGGGCGATACCGGCGCAACCGGCTCGCAGGGGCCGCAGGGCATTCAGGGCGTGCAGGGCGTCAAGGGCGATCCACAAGTGCCCAGCGATGCCGCGCCGCTGATGGATGGCACCGCCGCGCCGGGAACGGCGCTACTCTACGCACGCGGCGACCACCGCCACCCCAGCGACACCTCGCGGGTGGCGAAGGCTGGCGACACCATGACCGGGACGCTGACCGCGCCCGGCATCATCTCGACCGGCAATTTCATAAGCTCAGTGACCGCGACACCGACCACCGGCAGTTACTACTTCGGCAATACCGGCACCAAGTACCTGTCTTTTGACGGCACCAACTTTCAGTTTGGCGGAGGTGCGCTCTACGCTCCCGGCATCATCTCGACCGCCAATTTCGTCAGCACAGTGACTGGGGCACCGACTACCGGCAGCTACTACTTCGGTAACACCGGCACCAAGTACTTGACTTATAACGGTACCAACTTCCAGTTCTCCGGAGGTGCCGTGATCATGACGGGCGGTGCCTCCATCACCGTGCCTGCGGGGGTCACACCGCTCGCTGTGACCGGATCGTATGGCAGTCTCATCATCGATAACAACGGCACCGGCAACAACTACATCGACGCCGCCACCGCGACGAACTTCCGCACCTTTGCAGGAGTGGCACACGCCACTATCGCTGCCGACGGCATCAAGCAGTGGATGGGCGGCAGCACCACCGACGGCGTCTACCGCTTCGGCAGCGCGGGCAGCAATTACCTCTCCTACGAGGTCGGCAAGTTCAATTTCCTCGGCGGTTTTGTTAGTGTTCCCGGCCTGAACGTCGGCATCAGCGGCCTCGATCCATACAACGCTGCTGCTCACATCACCTTCGCTGGTGGTGCTATTCAGTACGGCATGGGCTTCAGGCCCGCTGCGGATACCACCACCGCGATAGCGTTCGTAAACACGTCCAACGGCTCCGTGGGCCAGATTACCCAGTCCCCGACCGCCGTGACCTACGCCACCGCCTCCAGCGCCGAACTGAAGGAAGACCTGCGCAGCTTCGACGCGGGCAACATCATCGAACAGACCAACGTCTACGATTTCGCGTGGCGGTCCACCAAGGAACGCTCCTATGGCGTGATCGCGCAGCAGGCCGTCGAGGTCTACCCGGCAGCCATCGTCCATAACGAAGAGAGCGAGGCCGGGCCCGAGTTCTGGGGCGTGGACTACTCGAAGTATGTGCCGGTGATCCTGCAGGAGCTTAAAGCCCTCAGGGCCCGGGTCCGTGAACTGGAAGGCTACTTCGAGGTGGAGCCAAAATGACCCAGCTTGGCGACCGCTTCTTTCGCAGGGCCCGGCAACGTCCGGTGCTGACGATTGCAGTGATCGCCGTCATGATCATCATCGTGGTGTTTCTGAGCGGCTGCGCCCAGCAACGGCTGGGGCTCGAACTCTACGACCCCGACGTTTACCGCCGCGCCGAAGTGGACGCGATCAACGCCGAGATGCAATGCAAGCAGACCGCCCGCAACAGCCTCGATATGGCGCGCTGCACCGGCAACCGAAGAGGGCCCTAGCCATGTCTGACCTATTCACGAACGCCGGTACCCAGAATTTTCTGAACAATCAGAACAACCAGATGGCGCAGTGGAACCAGCAATCGAACGACGCCCTGAACGGCGGGCTGTTTGCGTACAACCATAATACGCCATACGGCCCCGGCGGATTTGGGACGCCGTACTACCAGAACCTGACCAACTCACTGTCCCCTACGTTTGGCCCTGCCGCAGACCCCGGCACCTACAGCCCCGGCAATCAACGCAACCTAAGCTCCTTCAGCGGCACGCCGTTGTCCCCCGGTGGCGGCGGCGGTGGCGGCGGCGCTTCGGTGTTCGACACCGGGACCACGGCCTTTAACCCCTACGGCAACCTCAGTTTTGGCGCGGGGCAGCAAAACACGTTCGGCGGCGGTTTAAGCGCTGCCGTCCCCAACGTGTTCACCAGCGGGAGCGCGCCCTATAACGACTATGGCAATCCCGCGCTGGGAGCCGGGCCCCAGCAGAATACCTTCGGGCCCCCGCCGACGCCGGTCAGCGGGCCGTCCCAGAATATCTTCAACCCGTATGAGTATCTGTTCCAGAACCCCGATATCGCGCAACGAAACGAAAACCCGTGGGAGCACTGGAATACATACGGCAGGAACGAGGGCCGGGCCCTGACCTCGGACACGTTCGACGGGGCTGCGTATCTGAGGGCGAACCCCGACGTCGCGGGGCGCGGCGAGGACCCGTGGGAGCAGTACCTCAAATTCGGCATCAACGAGGGACGTACCGGCGGCTTCAAGGAGATGGATAATTATACGAAGCTGGCGAAAGCAGCGTACCTGCGGGATAACCCCGATATCGCGCAGCGAGGCGAAGACCCGTTCTGGCACTACAATACGTTCGGCAAGAACGAGGGCCGTGCCGCGCCGACGCCCGAGTTCGATTATTCAGGATATCTGGCGGCGAACCCCGACATCGCGGAACGCGGTGAAGACCCGTTCGAACAGTGGATGACCTACGGGGCCAACGAAGGCCGGGGCGGCTGGGACTTCGGAGGCCAGAAACGAAATCCGTTCCAGACCGGGACCGAAGGGTTTGATGATTTCGGCCTCGGTACCGGAGGCACAGGCAGCGGCAGCATGAGCCCCACCGGCAACTACGACCAATTCCAGTCCAGCGCCCGCGATCCCCTCACCAACCTCCTCGCGGGACAACGCCAAAGCTACGCAACTCTCGCCCGCAACGATCCGAACTTGATGTTCAAGTTGGTCGCGAAAGCGATGGAAGAAGATCAGAACAGTTCGGAAGGGCGCACGGCTGTCGTAGAGGCCATGCTGAACCGGCTGAACGCGACCGGGCAGAACCCGCTGAACCCGAAATACTACCCGACGGATAAAGAAGCGTACAACGCCGAGATAGAGCAGCGACTGCGGAACAATCCCGCGCTGTATGCCCAAGTCCTCAAGGACGTGGAGCGGGCCTTCGGCGGCTCGAACTTGGCGAAATTCGGCACCAACTGGTCGAGCGGTAAGACTTGGGAGAGGGAACAGCCGCTCGTCAACCCAACGCTAGCTCTGGGAGCCAACAATTTCTATATCAAGAACCTCGGCACCCCCGCTGGAGTGGCGTTTGCGGGCCCCGGTATCACGGCGCAAAACAACAAGTGGTTTAACAATGTGAGCAGAGCCTCCCCGAATATCTTCCCAACGCCTTAAAACCATCGGGGCGGATTACTCAGAGGCTCGCAACTCCGATGGTTTTTCGGCACGGGGGTAGTGCCCTCGGTCGCCTGTTCCCATTGTTTCTGGGTCCACAGCTTGCCGGGCTTGCCAGCATCGATACGCCCGTAAAAACAGAACCCTTGCGCGATCAACTTGTCTTGCAGCCTGCCGGAAAGGGCGCAGGCTTTCCTGATGTTCAAGTCTTTCTCCAGCATTTCGGGGTTAGTCCGACCGCCACACTGCCCGAATACTTGTTGGAGCTTGCGGATGTCTTTCCACTGCGCTGCCGTAGCGGTGTGCTTGGCTTCAGCGAAAGACGGCCCTGCTGAAACCAGCAGGGCCGCGACGATCACGAGGGCTTTCATTCGGCGACTTCCTTGAGCGGGACCACCGTCTGCTTGACCGGGGCCCGGGCCCCGAGAGGCGGCATCGGCACGAGCCCTTGGAAACAAGCCGCGAACGCCAGATAGTTCATTCCGTCAACGTAGTTGTCGATCTTCTCCGGGCTGCTTTTGGACCGTATCAGTTTGACGACGGCCAAGACCATCGCGACGTCGCGCGGGGTCAAGGGCTTTCCGATAACAACAGACGCCACGGCGGCAGCCTCCCTGAAGTTTTGCTCGATATCGCTGACGTTGTCGTAGTCGCTTCCCCTCGCGTTGATAACCTCGAACGCGAGGGAGAGCAGTTCACCCGGGTGGGGCCTTTCGGGAATGTTCGACATCAGAAGGGCATATCCTCTTTTTCCTCGACTGTGCCGTCATCGAAGGCGGACGAGGCTGCGGGGCGACCGTCGAGCCGCTGGCGGCCCTCGGACTGGATCACCTGAAGGTGGTTGAGGCCGAAGGAAACGCCCTTCCTGCCGGTGTGGGTCCACGCGAACGGGACCACGTTGGCGCGCACAAGCTGGCCCGACCAGACCTGTTCCGGCAACAGGATGTCCTGCCGGTTGGTGTCAACAATGCCCGGCTTGTTCTTCGACCACGGCGAAATGTAGGTGTGACCGGCGTGGTAGCCGTCATAGGCCTTCTCACCCGCGTCGCGGAACGGCATCTTGATGGTCTTGAGTTGGACGTTGTCGCCCCACTCCTTGCGGGCCGCCGCGATGCAGGCGTCCTGCATGGCCTTGTAGGCGGGGGACTTCTGCTGTGCCGGATCGAAGATCAGCGAGCAGGAGTAAACGGGATCGCCGCCTTCTGCGCGAGGTCTCGGGGTGAAGACGTTCGCGAACGAAAGCGTGGCGTAGGGGGTATTGATGGCAGTCATGAGTTTGGTTCCTTTTTCAAATCTGGTAACAGGGATACAATACGTCTTTTCTAACTCCTCTGTCAAGCGTCATCAAACACGGCGGCGGCATGTTTTTGATGCTTGCCGTTGAAGGCGTCGCACTCGGTCTTGCGGACGCACCAGCGGCAATGCGCGCCCGCGTTCTCGGTCGGGTCGCCGCCCTTGATCCGGGCCACGACGGGCCGCACCTCGGTGTCGCGCCACTTCCGCAGGGCTCCCAGCGTCGTGTCGTGCGAGCGCAGCGGCGGGCCCTCGATGCGGGGCTGGCAGATGGTCAGCGTGACCTTGGTGCCTGCTGTCGGGCCCTCGACGTGGTGCGCGAACGCCAGCGCATAGAATTTCAGTTGCGGGCCATCGGGACCCACCGTGACGCCCTTGCCAAACTTGAGGTCCACGACGTGGATCTCATCCGCCAGCCGGTCGTAGACGCCGCAGTCGAGCGTGCCCCAGACCATGCCGTCGGTCCTCGGCACGACGAGGCGCTTCTCAAGAACGACCTCGACGCCCCACCGGGCCCTGAGGCTCTGGACGTGGGTGACGTAGGGATTGATGGCCCGGGCCATGCCGGGCGACACGATGAACTCGTCGCCCTCGACGGTGATCTTGTCGGGCAGGAAGATATCGCCGTTGAGCGTAAGCTCTGCGACGGTGTGCGCGGCGGTACCTTCTTTCGCGAACTTCGACGAAGGGCGCGTCATGCCCTTCGTCTTGGTGACGCTGGCGGGGCACGCCATCCACATCGCGGCCGAAGAAGGCGAGCAGGCGGCGTGCGCGCTCATCGGCTGCACCGCCATGACGAGCCCCGGACAATGCGCCGCTTGCCATGACGGGCGCAGATGTCGGCGACCGGCGTCGCCGACGCCGACTGAACTTTCTTCTCGGGCTTCGCCTCGGCCGCTTCCGGCATCGTCACCGGCTTTTCGGTCTTGCCGGGCGTGATCGGAATGGTTCTGATCACGCCGGGCGGCGGCGGGGTCAGGTTGCGGCTGGATACGCCGGATACGTCGATAGAGCCAAGACTGATGTCCCGCGCCATCGAGTTGTCGTTCAGCATGTAGCCGAGTTTCAGGGCCTCGACCTTAGCCTGTTCGGAGGGCTCCGGGGCAAGGTCCCCTGCCGCCGAAGCGGCAGGGATCAGTGCGAGCAGGAGGAAGAGACGCTTCACGTCAGGGCCCCTTTGTCGATGGCGTCGCGGATCGGCACGAAGGCGTCAGGCGGCAACTCGCGGAAGCTCTTCGCGCCGTTGCCGAAGCGAGAGAGTAGCTCGAACACTTCCGCCTGCTTGCCGTTGGCGTAAGCGGTCTGGAGGTCCGAGATCGTGCTTTGACGCAGCTTCACGATTTCCTCGGGTGAGGGTGCTGCCTTGGCCGCCTTGGGGGCCTTGACGGCCTTGGGCGGCGGGGGCGGAGCCTCGTCTTGATCCTCTTCCTCGGGTTCATCCACAGGCGGCGGCGGAGCGGCTTTCTTGGCGGCAGCAGCCTTGGCTAACGCCGCTTGCCGCAGGCGCTCGTCGTTCGCCTTCTGCTTTTCGGTGCGGGGTTTCTCCACAGGCTTGCCCACAGGGTTATCCCCCGGTGGTGAGATAAATGTTTCGCCACTGTCGAACGGGTCAGGGCCCGGGCCCTGAGCCTCGTCGGAGGGGGCTGCGTGCGGCACGGGGTGATCTGCCGCAGCAAGTAGCCCTCGAATTTGGACAAGAATGCTGTGGAAGTTCGGGCCTTCAAAGCTCAGTTTCACTGGTCGTCTCCTTGGTTTCAGTTGCGAGGATAGTTTCGGTGATCTTGGTCTTGGCGGCGTCGATGGCGTTCTTGACGCTGCGGGGCATGGCGCTCATCCACGGGCGATAGACGACCTTGTACTCTGCCACCTCGACCACGTCGCGGGTGGCGCGGTCGAAGTGGACGAAATAGCAGCGAAGTTCGCTGTCCGTCACCTTGATGGTGACGTGCTTTGGATTTCGGATGCTAGGGTCTTTCACGCTGTTTTTCCTTCGTCGAACAGTTGGGTGAAGTCCCGGGCCTTGCGGACGAGAAGCCCGTTGATGAGGTCGTCGATGGTCCCGCTGGCGGAAAGCATGCGGGCCACTACTCCGTCCTTCTGGCCGATCCGGTGCACGCGACACGCGGCTTGCGCGTTGTCCATCGGGGTCCAGCTACTCTCCACAAACACGACATCGGAGCATTTGCATTTGGGCCCCACGAGAGTGATCGCGGTTCCGGCCGCCTGAATGTTGCCGACGAACACGCGGCACCGTGGATCGCTCAGGAACTTATCGACGGCTTCTTCGCGCTCTCGCGGGGTAGACTGGCCGGTGAGGACCGCAGGGGCGTATTCCCCAAGCTGGTTCTTCAGGGCGGTAATCACATCGAGGTGGTGCGCGAACACCAGCACCTTGCGATCCTCGGGGAGATTTTCGAGCATGTCGATGATGTAGTCGGTTGCGCCCCTGAGCTTCGCGAGCCCCAGCATCCGGCGCAGCGTCATCAGCGAAGCGTCGGAAGCGACCCGGCGCAGGGCATCGGTCAAATCCTCTTCGGGCGTGCCCGTCGCGCTTTGCCGGGTGACGGCACTGTTCAGCCGTTCGAGGTCCATCACGGACAGGTGCCCGGCGTCCAACGGCACGGGTATCTGGTCCCACAGGATCGGCGGCAAGTCCTTGAAAACCTCATCCTTGCGGACACGCATCATGAACGGCGCGATCAGTTTCTTGAGGACGTCGAGGTTCTTGGACCCCTCGATGATCCGGACCATCGGGCCCCCGCCAAACGAGCGGTGCGTCACCTTGCAGAACTTCTCCTCGTACTCGTGCCGGGGCATGTTGATGCCCTTCGGCCAGCAGATCGACAGCAGCGTGTAGAGTTCTCCCGCGTGGTTCTTCATGGGGGTGCCGCTGAGGGGGGTGATGTCGCCCAGCCTCGGGGCCGCGCGCCGCAGGGCATTCACCCGGTTGTTGGAAGGCGCGTTGAAGGCCTGAGCCTCGTCGATGGCGGTCATGTCAAAGGAGGCCCCCAGCGCCAGCGCCGCCGGGATCGCGCCGTTGGCTTGGGACATGAGGCCGTGGCTCACGATGAAGAAGTGCGCGGGCTTCTTGAGGTCGGCGGCCGAGTTGACGATGACGAAGGTGTAGCCCGGGGCCCAGAGACCTATTTCGCGTTTCCAGACCAGCTTGGCGCTGGCGGGACAGAGTATCAGGACGCGCTTGGCGCGGCGGATCAAGACGGCTTCGATAAACGTGCGGGTCTTGCCGATACCCATGTCGAGCCCAAGATAGGTCGGGATTTTCTCCGCGATCCGCATGGCTCCGGTGTGCTGGTGGGGGAAGAGGGGCTTGCTCATAGGGGCCTCTGGCGCATTCCGGGGACATCACGGTGTTCGTCATAGCTCACGTCGCGCTGCGACCAGCCGACGTTGACCTGCACGCCTTCGGGCTGGACCCACAGGTGCCACTTGTTGGTGGTGTCCACCTTGCGGCTTTCGGCCGGATAGAGTTCCACGGCCTCGCGCTCAGGACCCGCGATCTCGTTCTTGATCTGCTGGAAGTGCCGCCAGTCCTTGACCATCCCGCCGTCGCGGCGGCGGATGTTCAAATGGAGGCAGCCGGGGTGGTACTCCTCGACGGCGATCTGGTAGATGTCGTTGGCGTAGAACCGGCAGCGATCATTATAATCCTGCAAAAAGGCCCGGGCCGTAGCTTCGTCATAGCCATAGTGAGCCATGACCTCGGTGATCAGTTTGGGGTTCATCGGCTCGAAATCCTCGGGACCGATTTCGGTCAGCGGCTTCCAGTGTCGGGGGGCCTTCACGCGAATACCTCCGGTTCGCTGGCTCCGCCAGCGGTGCGAGGGATGATGCACTTGACGTAGTACCAGTCACCGATCAGCAAAGCCTCTGCTCTATCGGCGTCTTTCTTGCGGTCGAGGTGCCGGTTGTGTTCCGGCCACTTCCGGATGGCGAGGGCCCGGCCGGGTTCCTTGTCCCGGCCAAGCCCGTGGTGGGCCTTCCACTGGGAGGGCGTCACGAGCGTCAGCGGGAGCCTCAGGGCCCCGGCGACGCCGTGGATGATGCCGACGCCCATT
>Ga0193696_1000090_pt1 | contig 40913 bp, 43 predicted proteins | sample L3m1metaG_FD_145074 | JGI IMG/M metagenome (GOLD analysis project Ga0193696, IMG submission 145074) | Soil microbial communities from a riparian zone of the East river system, Colorado, United States - L3m1 | ecosystem: Environmental > Terrestrial > Soil > Riparian zone | place: USA: East River... | reverse complement strand
ATGACACGCGCCTCGTGGCGATGATGCTGGTCAACAACGAGACGGGTGTCGTGCAGCCGGTGGCGGAAGTGGGACGCGTCTGTCGCGAGCGCGGCATCCATCTGCATTGCGATGCGGTGCAGGCGGCCGGCAAGATCGACATCGACGTCAACCTCCTCGTGGCCGACACGCTGTCGCTCTCCGCGCACAAGATTCACGCGCCGAAAGGAATCGGCGCGCTCTACGTCCGCCGCGGACTCACGCTCGAGCCGCTGATCGCGGGAGGTGCGCAGGAGCGCCGCCGCCGCGCCGGAACGGAAAACGTGCCGCTCGCCGCCGCATTCGGCGTCGCCGCGACGTTGGCGCTGGACACGAGCGTGCGTCCGGTCATCGCTTCGCTTCGCAACCGGCTCGAATCGGCGTTGCAGCAGTCTCTCGATGTGGTCATCCACGGCGCCGATGTGGAGCGCGTCGCGAACACGAGCAGCGTGATGTTCCGCAATGCCGACGCCGAGGGGATCGCGATCGCGCTCGACCTCGAAGGGATCGCCATCTCCACCGGCTCGGCCTGCTCCTCGGGACGCGTCGAGCCGAGCGGCGTGCTGCTCGCGATGGGGCTCGCGCCGGAGGAAGCGAAATCGACCGTGCGCGTGTCGCTTTCGCGCTTCACGACGGGGGAGGAGATCGAGAGAGTGGTGGAGGTGCTACTACGCGTGGTTCCGCGCTGCGTTCGTCCCGAATAAACTCTTGAACCCATCGCGTTTCTTTGTCATTGTTGAAGACGGTCCTCATGCCGGAAGCCTCCCGTGACGCAGCAATTCTTCAGGGCGATCTCTCGCGCATTCAGTTGCCGGACGTCCTGAGCTTCATTGCGATGATCCGGGCCACCGGAAAGCTCACCCTCCGCAACGGTCAGCTCGACCGCACGATCATCTGGAAAGACGGCGAGATCGTCTTCGCCAACTCGAATTCTCCCGAGCACTCCCTCGGGCAGTTCCTCCTCCGCAACGGCAAGATCAACCAGGCGCAGTACGACGAGTCGAAGCGACGCGTCACCCCGACCATGCGCCACGGCAAAGTGCTCGTGCAGATGGGCGCCATCTCGCCGAAGGACCTCTGGTGGGGCGTCAAGAATCAGGTGCTGGAGATCATCTACTCGCTCTTCATCTGGAAGGAAGGGACGTTCGGCTTCTACGAGACGGTGGAAGAGATCGCCATGGAGCGCATCGTCCTCTCCATCAACACGTCGAGCGTGATCATGGAAGGCATCCGCCGCCTCGACGAGACGGCGCGCATCAAGGAGAAGATCACCAGTCTCGAAATGGTCTTCATGAAGGTGCCGGGAGAGCAGCCCGACCCCGAGGCGCTCGACATGAGCGATCACGAGATCGAGGTCTACAACCGCATCGACGGACGGCTCACCATCCGCGAGCTGATCGGACTCTCGGAGATGACGGAGTTCGAAGTCACGCGCATCCTCTTCCAGCTCGTCTCCGCGCGCTTGATCGAAGTCGCGCCGGAGGAGAAGTCGTTCCGCCCGGTCTTCCTCGACGTCGAGGATTCGCCGGAGCTGCTGAAGGTGATCTCGACCTACAACGACATGTTCGGCCGCCTGTACGAGGCGCTGCAGAACGCGGTGGGCGAAGACGCGGCGCGCGAGATCTTCATGACCGCGCTGCAGCAGTCGGAGAGCGACGACCTCTGGGCCGGCGTCTTCTTCGATCAATACGGCCGCTTCGACGAGAACATGCTGATCGCCAACATCTCCGAGCTCCCCTTCGAGCGCCGCAAGGCGGTCCTCGACGAGGGGCTCAACACGCTGCTCTCGGTGCAGCTCTTCGAGGTCTCCCAGCACCTCGATGCCGCCGGCAAGGTCGACGTATTCCGATTCATCTCGGATCAGAAGGCGTCGATCGAGAAGGCGATGGCGTAGCGATTATCATTCGCTGCGCATGTACCCAACTCTCATCAAAATCGGCTCGTTCGAGATCACGACCTTCGGTCTGATGATGTTCATCGCCTTCGTCACGGCGGGATGGATCCTGTCGCGGCAGTTCCGGCGGTACGGACTCACGGACGAGCTGGCGTCGTCGATGGTGATGTACGCGGCGATCGGCGGCATCGTCGGCGCGAAGATCTACTACGCGATCCTCTTTCACGACTGGCATCTCCTCTTCGACCGCGCGGGCCTGGTCTGGTACGGCGGCCTGATCGGCGGCTTCCTCGCCTGCGCCTGGCTGATCCGGCACCGCCGCGTCGATTTCCTCACCGTCGCCGACGCCGCCTCGCCCGCGCTGGCGATCGGTTACGCCCTCGGACGCATCGGCTGCTTCCTCGTCGGCGACGACTACGGCCGCCCGACCGACGGCTGGTGGGGCGTCGCCTTCCCGAAAGGCTCCCCCCCGACGACAGCCGAGGCGCTGCGCGAGTTCGGAGTGAAACTCGATCCGTCGATCCCCGCGTACCAGGTGCTGCGCGTACACCCGACGCAGATCTACGAGTCGCTCGCGGCGTTCGTCATGTTCGGAATCCTGATCTGGTACACGAGGCAGGAGCATCGGAAGGGGCGGGGGTTCGCCCTCTTTCTCGCGATGATGGGGGTGGAGCGGTTTCTGGTGGAGATCGTTCGCGCGAAGGACGATCGGTTCATTGGGCCGTTCACGATTGCGCAGTTGATCAGCGTAATCCTGATCATCGTCGCGATCGTGTTGTGGACGCGAAGAGGGGAGAAGCGGGCAATCGTTCCGGCGTGACGGCGCTGTAGAATGGATTGAATTCCGGAGGTGCTTCGTGCTCGAAATCGCCGACTTGGCTCGGGGAGCGGCAGAGCTGCTTGCGCCTGCGCTGCCTTTGCTCGTTGACTTCTCCACTGGAGTCGGATCGCGGGTCAGCGAGGCGATGGAAAAGAAGGTCTCCGACGCGGCGATGCAGATATGGGACTCGGTCAGGAGCTTCTTCGAAGGAGACGAGCGGCGAATGGAAGTCGTGCGCGACGTAGCCGCCAAACCGAAGGATGAGCTCGCAACCGGCGCGCTTCAGTACGAGCTCGCGAAGATTTTCGCCGCGCACCCCGAAATCGCATCGGGCGTTGGGGCACTCCTGTCGTCAACCACTGTCTCCGGCGACCACATCACGCAAACGGCGCACGACCACGCGGTGCAGATCGGCAAGATCGGCTCGATCACCCACAAGTAATGAGCGACATCCGCCAGGAGGCGGGCGATCATGCGCTTCAAATCGGCAGGATCGACGCGCTCAACGTAGTCCTCCCGTCGATCAAAGCTCCGATTCCCTTCCAGGCGCCGCCGCTTCCGATGTGGTACGTGGAGCGCTCGCCGGAACTGGAGCGCATTCGGGCCAGTCTGAAGACCGCCGCCACCAGTGCACCGCAAGCGCTGGTGATCAGTGCGATTCACGGACTCGGTGGCATTGGCAAGACAACGCTCGCCGCAGGAGTGGCCGCGACTCTCCGCGATGACTTTGCTGGCGGGACACTGTGGGCGACGCTGGGCCGTACTCCCGATCTCCTGTCGGCGGCCGCCGGATGGATTCAGGCACTGGGAGACTTCCGCTTTCGCCCCCCGAACGTCCATGCGGCGACCGCGCATCTGCGAACCCTTCTACGCGATGGGCGGCTGCTGATCGTCATCGACGACGCCTGGTCGGGCGACGACGTCAAGCCGCTGCTCGTCGGTGGACCGCAGTGCGTGACGCTGGTGACCACGAGGCGCGAATGGGTGGCGAGCGAAATCGGCGCGCGACTGGAGAACCTCGATGTGCTGTCGCGCGATCAGTCACTCGATCTCCTCGCGCGCCGGCTCGGACGCCCACTCGAGGCAAAGGAGCGCGAGGAGGCGTCCGACCTCGCGGAAGCGGTGGGCGACCTTCCGCTGGCGCTCGAGCTGGCGGCGGCACAGATCGGTCATCGCCGCGGAGTCGGGTGGACCGGTCTGACGGAAGAGATCTCCGCCGAAGTCGCACGCCTCGAGGCGCTCGACACGATCGCCGACCAGATGAAGGGCTACGTGAAGCTGGAGGCGACGTTCAACACGAGTCTTTCATCGATCCGAGAGGCGTCGCTGCTGGCCTGGGAGAGCTTCGTCTGGCTGGGGATCACGGTCGAGGACAGCACGATCGCCGCGCCGATGGCCGCAACTCTGTGGGAAGTGCCCGTTGAGAAGGCGACCCTGATCCTCGAATACCTGCGCGGCGAAGCGCTGCTCGTCCCGTTCGGCGAGACGACCGTCGGCGGCCGCACGTATCCGGCATTTCAGATCCATGATCTTCTCCATGACGTCGCGCGCAGACTGCTGACGCGTTGCGCGCCCGACGGCCTTGGATTCCGTCTGGCCGAGGCTCACGAGAGATACGTCATGCGTGTGAAGCGGCGCACGCGCGGACGGTGGTGGCATCTCGTCATCGACGACGGCTACGTGCTGCAGCGGCTGGCGTGGCACATGATCAAGGCTGAACGGCACGATCTTCTCGATGCGCTGTTGCTCGAGGAGGATGAGCGGGGACGCAACGGCTGGTACGCGACGCGAGTCGCCGCGGGACAGCTCGCGGGCTACATCGAAGACCTGATGCGGGCCTGGGATGCAGCCGAGCGCCACGACTCGCTCGCGTATGACGGCCTGTTCGCGCTGATCAAAGCGACGGTGAACTCGCTTGCGGAGAACATTCCGCCTCGCCTCCTCGTGCGGATCGTCGAAACGAAGAAGTGGACCGCGCGCCAGGCGCTCGCATATGTCATGCAGGCGCCGACGCCCACGCTGAGAGCGCGCTCTCTCTTCGGACTGCTCCCGTCGCTCGACGGCGATCTGCGGATCGCCGCATTGCGGGAGATCGTCCGCTGGATCGACACGACTTCGCAGACAGCGACGTCCAATCTGGTCGCCAGGTCTCTGCACACGGTTCCCGCGGACTGGATCGTACCGATCGTGCTCCGGTATGGGGATGAAGGGCGCGTCGTCATCATCGATCAGGCGGCGCCGCGAATGAACGCGGAGCAGTGCAGAGTTTGCGGTGAGATCGCAATGCAGATGCGCGATGAGGTCCGGCGGTGCCAGACCCTTCTCGCCGTCGCTTCGCATCTTCCGGTCGAAGAGCGCGAGACGATCTATCTGCTGATTCGCGATGAGACATTCCGCATTCTCCGCTCGCCGCTTCGCGAGTCGGTGGTCTGGTCACTTGCCGATGCGGCGCCCGATCTGATCACGCCCGACATGCTCGAGATGTCGATGCTCAATCGCAACGCCGCCATGCGCCTGGTACGGCGGCACGCTCACGATCTGCCGCCCCTAACGCTCGGCGCGTTCGCCTTGACACTGTCCGGGAATCTCGTGGAACGGTCCGACATCGATCTTCTCGCTGTGCTGCTGCCCCGTCTGCCGGAGGAGGTCAGGGAAACAATCGAGGATCGTCTGGAGCTCTGCGCGCGCAACGCGACCTCGGTGAGCGTCGTCGCCGCCGCGCTGCGCTGCGTCAGTGCATCGCTTCCGCTTCCCGATCTCGAGGCCATCGTCAAACGAGGCGATCGTGCCGATCGCGCCGATCGCGTGATGCTCATGCTCTCCGTTGCCCTCGGGAATCCCGGACTTCGGCCCGCCTGGTGGCGCGATCTGCCGGAGCTGATCGCCGGACTGAATGACGCCCAACAGCAGAACGTCATCGATGTGATCCTGGCGCATCTCGACGACAGGACGCGCATCCTCGCGGAGGATCTGCTTCCAGGGTTGACGCCGCGTCGACGTGCCCGCGTTCTGGCGAAAATGATCGTCCAGTGGCCCGAAACGCAGGAGCGGCACCTCCCCGCGTTTCTCGAGCTCGCGCCCGAGATCGGAGACTCCGACACCATCGTATTGATATCGACTTTCATCGAAGTCCTCAGCGGTGAATCGGCGGAGCGCTGCGCTGCGGCGGTGGAGAAATTCAGCGCGGTTTTGAAAGCGGGGACCCTGCTGAAGCTTGCCTCCCGAATGCATCGCAAGGCCGAAGTCATCCAGAAGATCGTCACGGTCATCGTCGGTGCCCAACTCGGCGATGAATGGATTCTGAAGCAGATCCCGGAGCTCGTTCCTCTGTGCGATCGCGACGCCATCCCGAAAATCTGCGACAGAATCATGAAAAACGTCGCCGATCCGGCGTTGCGCGTGCGAGTCCTCCTGGCATTCGCCGCCGGGTATGGCGAGAAAATCCCGTCTTCATTCGTCGAGAAAATCTTTGCCGCTCTAGCGACGGTCACCACCGGACGCGAGCCGGTTCTCACGCTGATGAGCGAAGCGCTTCCTGACGAGTACCTCATGCGGCTCTTCGATGTCGCGCAGGAGCTCGGGCGCGTCACGGAGCAGGATTTCGAGACATTCCTCCGCGAGATTCCAAATGCCCAGGGCGGCCACATGCTGGCGTTGCCCCCGCGGCGCTCCGCGGAGGCACCTCCCGCCGAGAATCGCCCCGTTCCTCGCGATTCGATTCTGAATCGAGCCGAAGCACTCGCGACCGATCTGGAAAAGAATCCAGGCGCAGCGGCGGACGCTCGGGTCTCCGCATTCACCGCCATTACACGCGTCCGCGGCATCGACGCTCAGCTCAGTCTGCTCAATCGCGTGCTGCCCCTGTTCGACGACGCGATGATGTCGCACGTCTGCGACTGGCTGATGTCCCGGCCGGAATCCGATCGCGCGCGTCTGCTCGAGGCCATCGTGCCGTACCTCACGCCGATCAGTTTCCCCGAGGCGTTCGCGGTCTGGCTCAGTCTGCGCGACGGGATCTTCGATGAAGGGAAGGCCTTCCTGGACGCGATCCCCGATTACTTCGCCATGGAAGCGCTGGAGATGGCGCACGACGCCCCGGATGATGTTCGCGCCTCGACCATCCTGCGTCTTCTCCTGAAGGTGAGAGCGCACGAGCTTCCGCACGTCGGGTTCGAGATCTGCGGCATCGAGGCAGCCAAGGATCGTCAACGCGCCCTCTTCGCGTTCGCCAACCTCTTCGCGAAGTACCCGCTGCTGACGCGCCGCCGCACCTGTCGGTCGATGTTGCATGCGCTCTCGACTCGGACCCGAGACCATGTCTTCTTCGATCTGCATGCGCTCGGACCCGCGATCCGAAAGGATGGGGGCACGGCCGTGAATGATCTTCGCCGCTATGCGGAGCTGGTGTTCAAGTGGTGGCGATAGCGGTCGATTAAACTGGCGACGATGACCTTTACCTTCACCTCCGCCGGCGAATCGCACGGCCCCCAGCTCACCACCATCGTTACCGGCATGCCGGCCGGAGTCACGCTGAGCCGGGATCGCATCAACGCCGATCTCGCGCGGCGGCAGCATGGCTACGGGCGCGGCGGGCGGATGAAGATCGAGCAGGACGAGGTCGAGATCGTGGGTGGGGTGCGGGGAGGGGAGACGCTCGGATCGCCGATCGCGATCGTGATTCGTAACCGCGACTTCGAGAACTGGCGCGGGGCGATGGATCCGTGGGAGCTCGACGAGGCGGAGGCGCACAAGCGGCGGGTGCATGCGCCGCGGCCGGGACACGTCGATCTGCCCGGCGGGATGAAGTACGACCGGCGCGATCTGCGCGACATCCTCGAGCGTGCCTCCGCGCGCGAGACCGCGTCGCGTGTCGCCGCCGGCGCGATGGCGAAGGAGCTGTTGCGCGCGTTCGAGATCGACATCCGCAGCGGTGTCGTTTCCGTCGGCGCGGCGGGCGATCCGGAGTATTCGCCGACCTGGGACGAACTGACGAGCGTCGATGACGACTCGCCGCTACGCGCCGTCAATCGCGAGCACGAACCACACATGGTGGAAGAAGTTGACAAAGCGCGCGAAGCTGGTGAAACCCTCGGCGGCACGATCGTCGTCGCGGCGCGCAACGTCCCCCTCGGGCTCGGCTCGTACGTGCAATGGACAGAGAAGCTCGACGGGCGCATCGCGCAGGCGATCATGTCGATCCATGCGGTGAAGGCCGTGGCCATCGGCGACGGCGTCGCCGCGTCGCGCCGCATCGGCTCCGAGGTGCATGACGCGATCTATCGTGACGTGGAGCGCGGCTATCACCGCACCACCAATCGCGCCGGAGGATTGGAAGGGGGCGTGACCAATGGTCAACATGTTGTCGTTCGCGCCTTCATGAAGCCGATCTCGACTTTGCGCCGGGGATTGCCGTCGATCGACATCGAAACGAAGGAGACGCATCGCTCGCAATGGGAGCGGAGCGACGTCACCGCCGTTCCGGCGTGCGGCGTCGTCTGCGAGGCGATGCTGGCGGTCGTCCTCGCCGCCGCCATGCGCGAGAAGTTCGGCGGCGACTCGCTCCGGGAGATGCGGCGCAACTACGACGCGTATCTGGACCAGGTGCGGGCGTTCTGAATGCTGCTCGCCGCCCTCACGCTCGCTGCCGCTGCCTCGATGCCGGTCGTCGATTCAATCCGCATCGAATCGCGCTGGGGCGGCCTCGGCACGCCGAGCGACACGGTGTACAAGGTCGTGCGACGCGGCGATCGATATGTTCGCCGTCGCGCCGCGGTGTCGCCAGAAGCGGTCGACCATCTCGTCGCCGCCATCGAGGCCGCGCCGGTCGGGCGGCAGGCGGCCATTCGCGCGATTGCCACGCCGGAGTGGCTCGCCCTCGCCGCAAAGCGGCCACATGACAGCGCTGCGGCCATTCCGCGGTGCTCGGATGACGCGAAGCAACTCTTCGCGCGACGCCTCGCCGATCCTGTCTTCGCGTGGAGCGTGCTGGATGGCTACTTCAGCATGTCGCGAAGCGACGACTCTCCGAACGTGACCGTCGACGTCGCGCTCCACGACGGCCGCAAGCTCCACGTCGAATCGCACGCGCAGCCGGCGTTGATGCTGCCGTGGAGTGTCGACGGCGTCAAAACCTGGAATCCGGAGCTCCCGCGCGCCGTCGCCGCGCTGCTTCCGCCCGGCGCCGAGCCGCGCGTCTCCGGTGAATTCCTGGAATCGGATCTCGCCGAGGATGTGGCGATGAATTTGCGGCATGAGCTCGACGAGCTCGAAGAGCGCTGCATCCATCGCGATTTCGTCACCGCCGTCGAGCGCGTGTTCGAGATCGTCCATGTTTATCACGGCGCGCCGGGCGATTTCACCGCGTACGTACGCCGCGCCGACTTTCCACCGAACCTCGTGCTCACGCTCGTCATCCGCGATTCCGAAAAGCCCGGCGCGCGGGCGAAACTGGATCGCACGGTGCAACGGCTGCCGGCGTATCTCGACGTCGTCCGCGGTTTTCTCGCCGCGCATCGGGAGACGTCGTTCGCGCTCTGGTGCGTGAACGGCACGTCCGTCGACGCGGAGTATCCGAATCTCTTCGACAAGAAAGACGCGGCGCGGCTGAACAGGGATGCGGATCGCGCGGTCCGGCTCATGGAGTGGGATCCGCCGTCCGGAATTGTCAGCCGTGAACGCTTCATTCTCCCGGCAGGCGACGTTCTCGAGGACCATCCGTGATGGACAAGCGCGCCCTCCGCGACCTCTTTCCCGTCACCCGCAACGTCATCTACTTCAATCACGCCGCCGTCGGCCCGCTCTCGTCGCGCGCGTGCGAGGCGATGGAGTGGCACGCTCGCGATCAGCGCGACTTCGGCGCGACGCACTGGCGCGAGTGGTACGCGGAGTACGTCCGTCTGCGCGAGGCCGCGGGGCGGCTGATCGGCGCGCAGCCCGACGAGATCGCGATCCTCAAAAACACGTCGGAAGGTCTCTCGTTCGTCGCCGAGGGGCTGCGGTGGAAGGCAGGCGACAACGTCATCACCACCGCGCTCGAGTTCCCCTCGAACTGGACGCCGTGGAAGCGGCTCGAGCCGCGAGGCGTCGAATGCCGCGTCGCAGCGCTGCCGACGGCCGAGGCGATCGAGCCGCTGATCGATGAACGGACGCGCATCGTCACCGTCTCCTCCGTCGCGTTCCACAACGGCTTTGCCGCCGATCTCGACGCGATCGGCGCACTTTGCGCGAAGCGGAACGTCCTCTTCTGCGTCGACGCGATCCAGTCGGTCGGCGCGCTATCGATCGACGTCCGCCGCGCGAACATCGCGTTCCTTTCGTCCGACGGTCACAAGTGGCTCTGCGGACCGGAAGGGGCGTCGCTCTTCTACGTCGCCGCCGAACATCGCGAGGAGCTCGAGGTCATCGAGAGCGGCTGGACGAACATCGAGCGCAAGGGAAAGTTCATTGACTGCGGGCTCGAGCTGCTCCCTAATTCGCGGCGTTTCGAGGCCGGCTCGCTGAACACGAACGGGATCTACGGCCTGCACGCGGCGATCGAGCTGCTGCTCGAGATCGGGATCGAAGAGATCGAAACCGAGGTGCTGAGACTCTCGGCAAAGCTCGGAAACGCCTTGCGTGACATCGGCTTCCGGGTCGAAGAAACGCGCTCCGGAATCGTCGGTGCGACTCCACCAAATGTAGAGATGAGCATCACCCGCCTGCACCGCCTCCTCGACGAAGAGCGCGTCATCACCGCGCCCCGCGAGGGCCTGCTGCGCTTCTCGCCGCATTTCTACAACGATGACGAGGAGATCGATCGCGTCGTCGAAGTGCTGCGGCGTATCATTTAATTCATGCTGATCACGATCCTGTTGTGTGCGATTGCGCTGGGTGTGGGGTGGGCGGTGGGAAGCGCGAGGTCGCACGGGCGGATCGCGCGCGCGGAGCAGGCGCAGGCAGTCGCCGAGGCGCGTCTCAACGATGTTCGAAGGATGGAGAACGCGTTCGCCGCGACGGCGCAGCGCGTTTTCACCGAGCTCGGCTCGACGATCGTCCAGCAGAACCGCGTGCAGGTCGACGGCGCGCTCGGCACGACCAAGGCCGATATCGCCACGCTGATGGAGCCGCTGGGCAAGATGCTCGACGACTACCGCGGCGAGCTGCACAAGAGCGAGCGGATGCGCAATCAGGTTTACGGCGGACTGGAGCAGCAGATCAAGACGCTGCTCACGACGCAGGAGTCGGCGCAACGCGAGGCCGCGCGCCTGGCGAATGCGCTGCAGTCGCCGACGGTCCGCGGCTCGTGGGGCGAGAACACGCTGAAGCGCTGCATCGAGCTCGCCGGGATGAGCGAGTTCTGCGACTTCGAGACGCAGGAGACGTTCTTCAATGATGAAGGCCGCCGCCTCCGTCCCGATGTCGTGGTCCATCTTCCGAATCATCGGGTGGTCGCCATCGACGCCAAGGTCCCGCTGACGGAGTACAGCGCGGCGGCGAATGAAACGGACGAGCAGCGTAAGCGCGAGTTCCTCATGCAACATGTGAAGACGCTGCGCCGGCATATCGATTCACTGAGCCGCCGCGAGTATCAGGCCGCGATCGGCGACACACTCGACTTCACGGTGATGTTCCTCCCCGGCGAGCATTTCCTCTCCGCCGGCCTGATCACGGATCCATCGCTGTTCGAATACGCGACGGAAAAGAAAGTCGTGCTCGCATCGCCGACGGTCCTCCTCCCGCTGCTGCGCGCGGTCGCCACGGGGTGGAAGGCGGAGCGCACGGAGGAGAACGCGAAGAAGATGCACGACGCGGGCGTGGAGCTGTTCAACCGCTTCGTGAAGGTGATGGAGCTGATCGCCGAGACAGGCTCGTCGCTGCAGAAAACAGTGGAGAAGTACAACGCCACAATCCGCTCGATCGATACGCGCCTCTGGCCGAAAGGCGAAGAGATGCAACGCCTCGCCGGCAGCGGCAAGGACCTCGGCACCCTCGACCAGATCGAAGCAACCCCACTCGAATCATCAAAGCTCCGCCTCACCATGCAGCAGTCCGAGCCTGGCGATGTGGTCAAGATCACGGGATAGGGGGAACGACGAGGGCGCCTCCGGCGCTCCCGTCGTCCTCCTACCCCACGGCCCGACGCAGCGCGGCACGGGCCAGCAGCCTTGTCGAGTCGAGGGTCGGAAGCGGGGAGTTCGCGTCGCTGATGATCAGCGGAATTTCGGTGCAGCAGAGGGCGACTGTGTCGCAGCCTTGATCCTTCATCCGCTCGATCACGTTTTGGAAATACGCAATCGACTCGGGTTTGAAGACGCCGTAGACCAGCTCCTCGAAGATGATGCGATTCATCTCCGCGCGCTCTTCCGGATTCGGGCGGATGTATTCGGCGGGATAGACATTGCTCTCGACCAGGTAGCGCGTGCCGGTCAGGCCGATGCGGGCGAAGCCGCGCGCCGCTGCTTCATCCGCGACCACCGACGCGATGTGCAGCCATGGGCGTGGAGACCTCGACGCGATGAGCGGAAGTGCCTGGTGGATCGTGTTGTCGGGGCAGATCAGAAAGTCGGCGCCGATCGATGCGACCTTGTTCGCCGAGTCGAGCATCAGCTCGCCGACGCCCTGCCAGTCATCGCGGTAGATGCACTTCATGTACTCCGCCAGCGAGCTCGTGTGCATCGACACCTCGGGGTGATCGTGCGCGCCCATCAGCGCGGCGCCCTCGATGCAGATCGTGCGATAGCAGAGCGCGGCTCCCTCGGCGGAGCAGGCGACGATCCCGATGTGTTGCGGCATCTCGAGATGCTACACTGCGCGAACCATGAACGCCCACCGCGAGGTAAACGAGTCGACGCTTCGAGCCGACTCGTGTCTTTGGCTCCATCACCGTAGTCGATAACTACGACTCCTTCACCTACAACCTGGTCCAGCAGATCGAGCGCATCGCCGGCGAGCGCCTGCGCGTCGTGCGCAACGACGCCTTCGATCCCCAGGCGCTGATCGACCAGAAGCCGCGGGCCATCGTCATCTCGCCCGGCCCCGGCACTCCGTCGCGCGCCGGCCGCATCATCGATCTGATTCGCGCCAACCGCTCGGTCCCGCTCCTCGGCGTCTGCCTCGGACATCAGGCCATCGGCGAGGCTTTCGGCGCGAACGTCATCCGCGGTCCGGTCCCGGTGCACGGCAAGGTCACGGACGTCGTGCATCGCGGCGAGCGGCTCTTCGACGGCTGTCCGTCGCCGATGCAGACCGCGCGCTATCACTCGCTGATCCTCGAGCGCGAGTCGCTGCCGGACGACTTCACCATCGACGCGGAGAGCGCCGACGGCGCGATCATGGCCGTGACGCACAAATCGCGGCCGATCTTCGGGATTCAGTTCCATCCCGAGTCGTACGGCACGACGGGAGGCGATCAGTTGATCCGCAATTTTCTGGAGATGATCCGATGATCGCCGCCGCGCTGAAGCGACTCATCGATGGTCAACATCTTGACCGTCAGGAGATGCACGACCTCTTCTCCCAGATGATGGACGGCGCGCTCAGCGACGCGCAGAAGTCGGCGCTCCTCGTCGCGCTGCGGATGAAAGGGGAGACGCCGGAGGAGATCACCGGCGCGGCGATGGCGATGCGCGAGCGCGTGACGCCGCTGAACATTGATAGCAGGGAGGACGACCATCTCGTCGACACCTGCGGCACCGGCGGCGACGGCCGCGGTACGTTCAACATCTCCACCGTCGCGGCGATCGTCGCCGCGGGCGCCGGCGCGAACGTGGCGAAGCACGGCAACCGCGCCGTGTCGTCGTCGTGTGGCAGCGCCGACGTGCTGATCGCGCTCGGCGTGCACATCGACCTCGACGCCGACCGCATGACGCAGGTCCTTCGCCGCACGAACATCTCGTTCCTCTTCGCGCCGAAGCTCCATCCGGCAATGGGCGCAGTGGTCGGCGTCCGCCGCGAGCTCGGCGTGCGCACGATCTTCAACGTCCTCGGGCCTCTGACCAACCCCGCGTTCGCGCGCCGCCAGGTCCTCGGCGTTTACTCGCCGCACCTGGTGCCGGTCGTCGCGCGCGTCCTCTCCGCGCTGGGCGCGCGGCACGCCCTCGTCGTGCACAGCCACGACGGCCTCGACGAGATCTCGCCCGCCGCGCCGACGCATGTGTGCGAGGTGCGCGACGGCGATCTGCGCGAGTTCGACATCACGCCCGACGACCTCGGCATCGTGCAGCATCCGCTGGAGGCGCTCGCCGGCGGCGACTCCGCGGAGAACGCGCGCATCGCGCGGCGCATCCTCGAGGGCGAGCTCGGAGCGCGACGCGAAGTCGTGGTGGCGAATGCCGGCGCGGCGCTCTACGTCGCCGGCACCGCGTCGTCGTTGCGTGAAGGCGTTGAGCTGGCGCGCCAGTCGATCGACAGCGGACGCGCGCTGCGCAAACTGGAAGAACTGATCACAGTGACGCGGGAGTTGGCGTGAGCGACATCCTCGACCAGATCGTCGCCCGCACGCGCGCCCGGCTGTTGCCGGTCGATCCGCCGCATGCGTTCGCATCCGCGATCTCGCGCCCCGGCATCAACGTCATCGCCGAGATCAAATCCGCGTCTCCTTCTGCCGGCACGATCGTCGAGAACCCCGACGTCGAGTCGATCGCCGCGGATTACAAACGCGGTGGCGCAGCCGCGATCTCGATCGTGACCGAGCCGGAGTTCTTCCGTGGATCGTCAACATGGATTGCGAGAGCGAAGACGACTGCGCTTCCGGTCATCATGAAGGACTTCATCGTCGACGAGCGCCAGCTCCTGCACGGCATCGCCGCGGGCGCGAACGCGATCCTTTTGCTCGCTTCGCTCTTAACCGCAGAACAGCTGAAGAGCTTGATCGCTCTGCTCACCCAATTCGGCTGCGATGCGCTGGTCGAAGTGCACGACGAAGCGGAGCTCGAGCGCGCCATCGGCGGCGGCGCGAAACTGATCGGCGTGAACAACCGTAACCTCCGCGACTTCAGCGTCGACCTCGGTACCTCGGAGCGCCTCTCGAAGCTGATGCCCGAGGGGACGATCAAGGTGGTGGAGAGCGGGATCAAAACTCGACAAGATGTTGACCGTCTGCGCGATGCCGGCTTCCACGCGTTTCTCGTCGGCGAGTCGTTGTTGAGACAGCAGGATCGCGCGGAGGCGGTGAGGGCCCTTACGCGATGAGCAATGCGATGAAAGTGAAAATCTGCGGACTCACTCGTGCCGAGGACGCGCAGCGCGCGGCCGCGCTCGGAGCGGACTTCCTCGGCTTCATCTTCGTGAAGGAATCGCCGCGCTATCGCGACGCCGAGCACGTGGCGAAGATCGTCGAGTCGCTTGGTGCGAATCGGCCGAAGCTCGTCGGTGTCTTTCGCGACGAGGACGTTAGTACGATTCGTACGGTCGCCTCGCGCGTGCCGCTCGACTTCGTCCAACTGCACGGCACGGAGTCCGACGAAGACATCCGCGCCATCGGACTGCCTGCCTTCAAAACATTGCAGGTCGGCGACGCGCTCCCCGACACCACCGCCCATCCCGCCGCCGAGTGGCTCCTCTTCGACGCCTTCAGCGGCGGCGGTACCGGCAAGCGCTTCGACTGGTCGCTGCTCAATCTCTACTCACGCGCGAAGCCGTTCCTTCTCGCCGGCGGCATCACGCCCGACAACGTCGCGGCTGCGATCAGCCTCGCACGGCCCGACGCCATCGACCTCGCCAGCGGCGTCGAGTCGGCGCCCGGCATCAAGGATCACGCGAAGCTCGAACGGCTGTTCGAAAGGATCAATCGATGACAGCACTTCCCGACCGCCGCGGGTTCTTCGGCGATTTCGGCGGCAGGTTCGTTCCCGAAACGCTGATGGCCGCGCTCGACGAGTTCGAGGCGGCGTACAGGAAGCTGCGGCGCGATCGCGAGTTCCGCAAAGAGCTCGACGACGTGCTCGCCGATTTCGTCGGACGTCCGACACCGCTCACCGAGGCGAAGAAATTCGCGGAGCTCTGCGGAGTGGGACGGTTGTTTCTCAAGCGCGAGGACCTCAACCACACCGGCGCGCACAAGATCAACAACGCGGTGGGACAGGCGCTGATCGCGAAGCGGATGGGCAAGTCGCGCATCATCGCGGAGACCGGCGCGGGGCAGCATGGTGTCGCCACCGCCACCGCGTGCGCGCTCCTCGGGCTGCAGTGCGTCGTCTACATGGGCGAAGTGGACATGGCGCGGCAGGAGCTCAACGTCTTCCGCATGCGCCTCCTCGGCGCGGAGGTCGTCCCCGTCTCCAGCGGCAGCCGCACGCTGAAAGACGCGATCAACGAAGCGATCCGCGACTGGGTGACGAACGTCCGCAACACGCACTACATCATCGGCTCGGTCCTCGGGCCGCATCCCTATCCGATGGTCGTGCGCGATTTTCAATCGGTCATCGGACGCGAGGCGCTTTCGCAACTGAAGAAGAAGGTCAACATGTTGCCGAACGTGGCGATCGCCTGCGTCGGCGGCGGCTCGAATGCCATCGGCCTCTTTCACGAGATGCTGAAGCACGACTCGATCCGGCTGATCGGAGTCGAGGCGGGCGGACGCGGTCCGGAGCTCGGCAATCACGCCGCGCGCTTCTCCGGCGGCGCCCTCGGTGTGCTGCACGGCACGCGCTCGATGGTGCTGCAGGACGAGTTCGGACAGATCGCCGAGACGCATTCGATCTCCGCGGGCCTCGACTATCCGTCGATCGGACCGGAGCACGCGTACCTGCAGTCGATTGGCCGCATCGAGTACCACGACTGCAACGACGCCCTCGCGCTCGAGGCGTTCCACAAGCTGAGCGAGACCGAGGGGATCATTCCCGCGCTCGAGTCGTCGCACGCCCTCGGGTGGCTGATGCGCAATCCGATTCCGGATGCGTTGGTGGTGGTGAATCTGAGCGGGCGCGGCGACAAAGACGTGCCGCAGGTGGCGTCGCATGAATCGCGTTAACGCACTCTTCAAACGGCTCCGCAAAGACAAGCGCTGCGGCGTCATCGCCTACGTCACCTGCGGCGACGGCGACACCGTCCGCAACGTCGAAGAGCTCGAGGCCGCGGGCGCCGACGCGATCGAGCTCGGCGTCCCGTTCTCCGATCCGATCGCCGACGGCCCGGTGATCCAGGCCGCGTCGATGCGCGCGCTGGCGAACGGAACGACGATCCGCGACGTTTTAACGATCGCGCGCGCGATCCGCGAGCGCTCGGAGATTCCGCTGATCGCCTTCTCGTATCTCAATCCGATCATGCGCTACGGGATGGAGCGCTTCGCCGCGGACGCGACCGAGGCGGGCATCGACGGCGTGCTGATCACCGACCTCCCGCCCGAATCTGCCGACGGTACGTTCAAGCGCGCGGGGCTGGCGACGGTGTTCCTCCTCGCGCCGACGTCGACCGATGCGCGCATCCGCGCCGTCGACCGCGCGTCGGATGGCTTCGTCTACTACGTCTCGACGACCGGGGTGACCGGCGCGCGCAGCGAGCTCGATCCGATGCTCATCGAGCGGTTGCAAGAGGTGCGCGCGAAGCTGCGCAACCCGATCGCCGTCGGCTTCGGCATCTCGCGCCGCGAGCACTACGAGCTGCTGCGCGACAAGTGCGACGCGATCGTGGTGGGAAGCGCGATCGTCCGGGCGATCGGCGAAGGGCGATCGCCCGGAGAAGTGCTGCGCGCGATTACGGCCTGATCGCCACCTTCATCACGCCGTCGAGGCGATTGGCGAAGATCCGATACGCCTCGTTGATCTCGCTCAGCGTGAAGCGGTGTGTGATCAGCGGACGGAGATCGAGGCGGCCGCTCTTCACCATGTCGATCAGCCGCAGCATCCGCTCCTTGCCGCCGGGGCAGAGCGTGGTCACGATCTTGTAGCCGGCGAGGCCGGCGCCGAATGCTTCATACGGCACCGCGAGCTTGCCGCTGTAGACGCCGAGGCTCGAGAGCGTGCCGCCGGGACGCAGCGTCCGCAGCGCGTTCTCGAACGTCTGCTGCGTGCCGAGCGCTTCGATCGCCACGTCGACTCCGCTTTTGGTCAGCCGCTTGATCTCGCTCACGACATCGACCTTGCGGTAGTCGAGCACCACGTCGACGCCCATCTTCTTCGCCATCGCGATGCGCGCGTCGTCGCCGTCGACGCCGATCACGAGCGATGCGCCGAGGAGGCGCGCGCCGATCGAGGCGCAGATGCCGATCGGTCCCTGCGCGAAGACCGCGACCTTGTCGCCGAGTGTCACCATGCCCGCTTCCGCGCCGCTGATGCCGGTGGAGGCGATGTCGGCGAGGAGGACGACCTGCTCGTCGGTGAGGCTGTCGGGGATCGGCGCGAGGTTCGCCTGCGCGTTCGGAACGAGCAGGTACTCGGCCTGCGATCCGTTGATGGTGTTGCCGAAACGCCAGCCGCCGAGGGCTTCGTAGTCTTCGCCGTGTCCGCACTGCGACGAGTGTCCGGAAAGGCAGGCGCGGCACTGACCGCACGGCGTGATCGCGCCGACGAGGACGCGCTGGCCGATCTCGTAGCCGGTGACGCCGGCGCCGAGGGCGGCGATGACGCCGACAGGCTCGTGGCCGACGATCAATCCGTTGCGGACCGGATACTCGCCTTTGAGGATGTGGACATCTGTGCCGCAGATCGTCGTGGTGGTGATGCGGATGACCGCGGATCCGGTGACGGCGCGGGGACGGCTGACTTCTTCGAAACGGATGTCGTCGACGCCGTGGAAGACCGCGGCGCGCATGGTGGTGGTGTCGGTGGAGACGGTTGGCTCTTCAATCATGATGGTCATGGATACAACGTGCGTCGATGCACGAATGCGCCCATGTGTCGGTCGTCACACTCGTGTGTGCTACACTCCCGCGCCAATGAATTTCGCGTTCGCCCCGAACTATTTTTATTACGGCTATTACAAATAGTCCGGGGCCGCGTGTCGCGCCCCACCGGACAGGAGGGGCGCTCGGCGAAAGCAGCAGACAACGATCGAAACCCTCTGGCCCGGCAAGGCAAGAGGGTTTTTTGTTATGAATCGATCGGATGCCGAGCTGGAGCTCACACGGTTGCGCGAGGCCATCGACCGCGTCGATGACGTCCTCGTCAAGCTTTTGAATCAGCGCGCCAAATACGCCATCGAGATCGGCGAGATCAAAGGCGTGCTCGCTCTCCCCATTTACGCCCCGGAACGCGAGAAGCAGGTGCTTCTGCACGTCGAGCAGGCCTCGGAAGGCCCTCTCGAGGAGTCCGCGGTGCGCCGCCTGTTCGAGCGAATCATCGATGAATCGCGGCGCGTCGAGCGCCAGTCCGCACAAAAAACGTAGTGCTTAGTGCTGGGTACTGAGTGCTGAGTCGCTCAACCCCAGCACCGGGCACTCAGCACTAAGCACTGGAGGTTTTATGGTCATCGTGATGGAGAAACATGCAGCGGAAGAGAAGATCGAGCGCGTGGTCGCGGAATTGAGCACGCGCGGATTCGACGTGCACCGGTCGACCGGTACCGATCAGACGGTACTGGGCGTGGTGGGTCACGTCGACACGATCGACACGCGCGAATTCGAATTGTTCGACGGCGTGCAGGAGGTGGTGCGCGTCAGTGAGCCGTTCAAGTTGACGAGCCGCACCTGGCGCAAGGAAAACACGGTCATCAATGCGCGCGGTGTGGAGATCGGCGGGGAAACGGTGGTTGTAATGGCCGGCCCGTGCACGATCGAGAGCGAGCATCAGGTGTTCGAGACGGCGCGTCGCGTGGCGCGCTCCGGCGCGCGTGTTCTACGCGGCGGCGCGTACAAGCCGCGCTCATCGCCTTATGCGTTTCAAGGGATGGGCGTCGACGGCCTGAAGATCCTCCGCGCGGCGGGCGACGAGTTCAATATGGCGACGGTCTCCGAGGTGATGGAGATCTCGCAGATCGAAGGGATGCTGCCGTATGTCGACATCCTGCAGGTCGGCGCGCGCAATATGCAGAATTTCAACCTGCTGTCGGCATTGGGCCAGATCCGCAAGCCGATTCTTCTCAAGCGTGGCATGTCGGCGACGATTCAGGAATGGCTGCTCGCGGCCGAATACATCATGGCCGGCGGCAATTACGAGATCATCCTCTGCGAGCGCGGGATCCGCACGTTCGAGACGTACACGCGCAATACGTTCGATATCTCCGCGATCCCGGTATTGAACAAACTCTCCCACCTGCCGGTGATCGGCGATCCGTCGCATGCAGTCGGACGCCGCGACAAGGTGATGCCGGTTGCCCGCGCGGTGATCGCCGCGGGCGGCGACGGCCTGCTGATCGAGGTGCACCACGATCCGGAGAAAGCGGTCTGCGACGGCCCGCAGTCGCTCTACCCCGACCAGTTCGCGCGCCTGATGGACGAGCTCAAGATCATCGTGCCCGCAGTCGGGCGTCGGATATAGGGGAACGACGGAGGCGCTCCCGGTGGTCTCCGATCAACCTGCGATGGTGTTGTGCGCTTCGCTGACGTCCGGCGTGCCGGGATCGATGCCGTTTTGCGCCAGGATCGGCATGAGCACGGCGCCGAAGCGCTCGAACAGCTCCATCGACTCCCACACGTCGACGACGCGAAGGTTCTCGGTGTCGCCGTAAGCGGCGTGATAGAGCCGTCCCTGCGGCGCGGAGGCCCCCGCGCTTTCGAGCTGCCGGATCACCTCGTCGTACTTCGCGCTGCTCATGCTGACCGGTGTGAACTGAACGACGTAAGCCATGTCTGGTCCCTCCGCGCACAACTACGGGCGGGTGGCTGGGTTGGATTCAGGGAGAACGACCGGGGCGCCTCCGGCGGGCGGGCCCGGCCCGCAGCGTTAGCGTTCGCGTAAAGGCCAACAGACGCTGCGGGCCGGGCCCGCCCGCCGGAGGCGCCCCGGTCGTCCTATCGACCTACGCCCAGCGCATCCGCCACGCGATTGATGTAGTTGAACCAGGAGGCGATCAGTGTGATCTGGAGGATTCCGGTGTCGTCGAAGCCGGCGGTGCGGAGGCGGGTGTGGTCGCCGGGGCCGATTTGCGTGGCGTCGCGGGTCAGTTGGGCGACGTAATCGAGCATTGCGCGGTCCTGGTCGGACAGCGGCGCTTTTGTGTGGTCTTCGCGGATCGCGTTGGCGAGCGATTCATCCAGGGTCACCCGACGCAGAAACTCTGCGTGCGAGGTAATTCAATAGTGACATCGGTTCAATGACGAGACCACTGTGGCGATCATCTCGTGCTGGCGGCGCTGCAGGGGCAGGTCGGGCGTCATCAATGCGCCGAACGTGGCGAACGCGTGGAACAGTGCGTCGGGGATCAGGCCGTGCGCATCGACGATCCCTTCGCCCGGCTGTTGTCCGGGAAATGCGGGAGTGGCGTATTCGGCCGGATAGAGCGCGCGTTGTGCTTCGATCGCTTTGCGCAGGCGCTCGTCAGCCTTCTCGAACGGAACTGTCGTGATCCAGGTCACTCGGCACCTCCTGTACGGTTCGCACCAGCTCGCAGATTTCCTCGTACAGCCGCTGTGCGCGCGCGCGGCGCATTGTGAAGCGGATGCGCGCCTTCGAGCGGCGGCCGAAGACCGTGATGATCGACTCCTTGATCCGGATACGGAGCAGGCCGTAGATGAGAAACACGACGGCGAACGAACCGAACGCCAATCCCGACCCGCCACCGGCGATCGCGCCGATCAGGGCGAGAAATCCGGCAAATCCGAGGCTGAACATCACTGCCAGGATCCCGACGCGGTCGTGTTGCGTGACCAGGAGCACGTCCTCGTAGAAGACACGCTTGCGGATGATCTTGAAATTCTCCTGTTGATCGACCTCGATCGCGGCATCGCTGGCATAGACGGCATGCCGAGTGATTGCAGTGTTGTAACGGCCGAGAAAGCGTCGCTTCGGAATCGTCACTTCCTGATGTACTCCGCGAACACCACCACGCCCGTGCCGACGCAGGCGAGGGCCAGCAGAATGGAGACGATGAGTCCCGGCAGCTGGTCGCGCGACCATTGTGGATCGCGGAACGCGCGGACGACGTAATAGAGCGACAGAGCGCCGAGGGGGATGCCGGCCGCGGCGCCGGGAGGAAACGCCAGAAGGATCAACGTGATGAACACCGCGAAGAGCCCCATGGCGAGGGAGAGAGTCCGCCAGTCGCGAAATTCGGTCTGGGCCTGCTCGGTGCCGGTGCCCTGTGTCATGCGATCGAAACAGGCCGGACAATATTTTTCGCCGTGCAGATCGAGCTCGCACAGGGAGCAGATGAACAGGCCGCAGCGGCCGCAATTCGTGACCGCCGCGTTGCGGGGATGATTGGCACACGAGCCGGCGCTCTCCGGTCCCGTGTGCGCGATCTGCAGGACGCGGGTGATTCGTTGCGGCGGATGAAACACCGTCGCGTTGAAGAATCCCTGGCAGCGCGGGCAGATGTCTTCACCCGCCGTAATGCTCTCCAGCGGCAACGCCGCATCGCAGCGGGGACAGGCGGGGCCGGTGTAACTGATTACGCGAACGGTGGCCATGGGTCAGACATTCACGACGCGCGTATTTGCGGCCATATCGTGAATCGCGGTCCGCTCGGCGGTGAAGAAGGCGGGGAAATAGTCGGCAAAACAGAGCATCGCCGTGAAGATGCGCACGACCGGACGGATCCACGCCTCGCGCTTCGAGATCGGCGAGCCGTCTGCGCGGACCACGCGGATCTGCAGCGCCATCTTGCCGATCGTCTGGCCGTTGCGCTTCAGCAGCATGAGCGCCTCGTAAACCACCGTGGCGGTCATCGAGATCAACGTGACGATGCCGATCACCACGAATTGCAGCGCGACGCTCTTGAAGAAAACCGCGGACATTTGCGCGGCGCCGGAGAAGACCTGCATCGGAATCCCGACGATGATCGCATCGACGATGAACGCGAGGAGACGCCGGCCGATGGTAGCGAAGTGCGCGTCCTGTGGATTCACGCCCGACTGCACGTCGAGCACCTGCTCGTTCTTGCACGCGGCGCAATAGGGGAGTCCGCCGAGCATGACCAGGCAGTCGCTGCAGAAGACGCGTCCGCAGCGGGCGCAATGCTGCAATCCCTCGATGGAATCAAAATGATTGAGACAGTGGATGTTCGCTTCCATGATCAATCGATATTGACCACGCGCGTCCCCGCCACGAGGTCATGAATGCACGTTTTCTCTTTCGTCGCCAGCGCGGGGATGTAATTGAGCAGCGCGAGGACGTGAATCATGATCCCGCGCAGAACGGAACGGCCCCACGCCTGGCCGGTCGTGATCGGCGAGCCGTCGGGGCGGACGACTTTGATTTTCAGCGCGATTTTCCCCAGTGTCTGGCCGCGCCGGCTCAGCATCAGGCCTTCATAGATGATGTAGCCGATGAAGATCACGGCGACGCCGGAGATCATGAGGGCCACAAATACCGCCGAATCGTCGTCGCCGCCTTTCGTGATGATCGCTCCGGTGACGATCAACGCAATGCCGCTGAGCGTGAAGATCATCCGGTCGATCCACATCGCCGCGAACCGCCGTCCGATGGACGCCAGCGGCAATTGAGCGCGGTCCGTCCCCGACTGTACGTCGAGCAATTTCTCCGTCTTGCAGGTCGCGCAATACGGCTGGCCGTGAATCGTCACGACGCAATCCGTACAGAAACCCATGCCGCAGCGCGCGCACGGCTGCACGCCTTCGGAGACATCGACGTGATTTCGACAGATCATTTCGGGCCCGGGACTGGGTGGTTTTTCGATGGTAACACTGAAGGCGCGAAGAGCACGGAGGTGAGGTCGCGGACGAAATTTTCGCCGCTGACGCCGTCGTCTTCGACGTCCAGCCGCTCGCGATACGCGGCGGCGACTTCTTCCATGAGGTCATAGCGCGCCACCGCCGACATCTTCTCCGCGCGGATGCAGATCGCCAGCAGCAGCTCGCGCTCTTCCAGTCCGATGCGATGGCGGACCAGCCGCAGCACGCGCGGCGTACGGAGGCTGTTGTAGCGGCGCTCGGCGGAGAGCTCGCCGCGATACGCCGCCGGTTTCGACTCCCGGATCACCAGCGTGCCGGCGACGATGTCGCCGAGGCGGCGGCGCAGTGGATCGACCATGGAGGAAACGGCGGCGACGCCGTAGAAGAGCGGCGCGAAATCGACCACGCGGACGATGTTCCGCACCAGCGCCTGATGTACCGACAGCGGCAGTCCGCGCGCGTCGACCACGCGCAGCGACAGCGCGCGTTTTCCGGGCGTCCGTCCCTGTCCCTTCGTCTCGAACCAGACATGCCAGCCCCACGTGAGGATGAACTGCGCGGTGATGAAGACCGCGCCGGCGACGGCGGCCGGCATCATCAGCACGCAGACCTGACGGATGAAGAGCGAGATGCCGGTGGTGATGGTGAAGTCGAGCAGCACGGCGAGGAAACGGCTCGCCGCCCCCGCCGGCTCGAGGCGGATCTCCACATGTTCGGGAGTTGTGATCGTCAGCTCGCTCATAGCTCGTCCAGTCTTCTTGCGAAGAGATAGAGCATGAGTGCGGCGAAGAGCACGACCGCCACGCCGATCTTCAGCGCGTACGGGAACGTGTTCGAGGTGAACTGCGAGAACGATCCTTCGATCAGGCCGGCGAGCACGAGCGTCATCGCCGTGGCGATCATCATCCGCCACACCGCGGGCAGCGCTCGCCGCAGCGACGCCGCGCGCGAGAGGTCGCCCGGCATCAGCAGTGCGCGTCCGGCGATGATCCCCGCCGCGCCGCCGAAGATGATCGACGGCAATTCGAGTGCGCCGTGCGGTCCGACCCAGGCGAAGAAGAAGAGCGGGACCCCGTCCATCACGTACATCGTGGCCACGGCGCCGAGGAGCACGCCGTTGTAGAAGAGGAGCCAGAGGCCGCCGATGATGGTCAGCGCGCCGAGGGAGAAGGCGAGGAAGGTGACCTGGATGTTGTGCGTGTAGAGCGAAGCGCCGAAGGTCATCGCCTTCTCCATCGTGTCGATCCGCTCGTCGTCGTTCTCCAGGCGCTCCACCCGCTCGCGCGGACTCTCGGTGAAGAAATCGGGCGGGATGATGCGCCTGCCGTTCGATGGATCGACCGCGATCGCGCCGATGCCGGTGAGCGTGCCGAGGATGAACGCGGCGGCCGCGAGGGCGATGTAGAGGCGCTGGCGGCGGAAGACCGCCGGGATCTCGCTCGTGACGAGCCGCGCGAAGGCCGCGATCACCGGCTTGTCGTGTCCGGCGCGATAGACGAAGCGGTACGCGCGTCCGGTGAGCTGATTGAGGCGCCCGAGGAGCTCCGGATTCGCGGTGTAGGAGCGCGCGAGGTTGAGGTCGGAGCAGGTGCGGCGATAGAGCTGCACGAGCTGTTGCACGTCGTCATGCGACATCTCATCGGGCGCGATCTCCGCCGTCTGCAGCGCATCTTCGAGCTGCTGCCAGACGGGGGAGCGGGAGGTGATGAAGCGCTCGATGTTCACAGCATCTGCCTCCGCTTCACATCGATGTACGCGTTCACCGAATCGACCCCCGCGTCCTCCGGCGTGGAGTCGACGACGAGCGCGCCGCGCGCGCGGAGGTCGCGCATCAGCTCCACGCGGCCGAGCCAGAGGTCGCGCGCCACGAGCGTTTCCGACAACTCGCTCTTGTTCGACGGCTGGAACTGCGCGGCGGCCTTGAGGTTCGGATCGCTGAGCGTGACGATCAGCGGGAGGTGCTGCGGCGCGAGCATTTCCACCGCGCGCAGCAGGTCGTAGCGCTCCTCGCGCTCCGGCAGGACGGTCATCATCAGGATCAACGTGCGGTGATGGAGGCGGCGCCGCAGGCTGCTCGCCATCGCGGCGTAATCGGTGTAGCGATACGCGGCCTCGAGCGCCGTGACGTACGCGGTGATGGCGCGCAGATGCGCCGCACCCCGCCCCGCGGGCAATCCCTTGTCGACCTCGGTGTCGAACGACACGATGCCGACGCGGTCCTCCATCCGGTTGCAGATGTAGCTGATCAGCACCGCGGCGTTCACCGCGTGATCGAGTCGCGTCACCTGCGCCACGCGTGCGGCCATGCGATGTCCCTGATCGAGGCAGAGGAGGATCTCCTGCGAGCGGTCGAGGCGGAACTCGCGCACGATCAGCCGGCCGTGCCGCGCCGACGCGCGCCAGGCGATGTCGCGGTAGTCGTCGTCGAGGACGTAATCGCGCAGGCGATCGAACTCCCGTCCCTTGCCGATGCGCGGCGCGGTGCGCGATCCGAGTCCGCGCAGCGCGAATGCATTGAGCCGCTTGTGCAGCCGGCGGACGGCTTTCAGATTCGGCAGGACGTGAAGCTCGCTCGTCGTGCCGGCGGTGACGATCCGCTCGACGAGTCCGCGCGAGGTCATGGCGATCGCGGGCGCTTCGATGATCGCGGAGCCGCGCGCCACGCCGCGCAATGGCATCTCGAGCGTCAGCAGCTCGTTCGCGCGGACGACGCCGCGGAGAACCGTCGACGGGCGATCGACGATGTCAGGCCAGCGCTGGCGGATGAGAAGACGGACAGGCGAGGGCGCCTGTCCTACACTGACGCGCAGCGTCGTCACTTCCGTCTCATCGAGCGCCAGCGCGATCTTCGGTGCGCGCTCCGCTTCGATCCGCACGCGCCGCAGCACGATCGCCTCGACCGCCGCCGCGATCGCGATCGCGACGAAGCACGCCAGCACGATCCAGACGAACCACGCCGCAATCGTGCAGAGCAGCGAGAGGATCGCGACGTACGCGAGCAGGCGAATCAGGAGCGGGCCGGGACGCATAAATCAGTGCTGAGTGCTGGGTGCTGAGTGCTGAGCCGCGGAGGACTCAGCACCCGGCACTCAGCACTATCTCGGTACCTCCACCGCATCGAAGATCCGCGCGAGCAGGTCCTCCAGCGCCATCCCTTCCATCTCCGCCTCGGGGCTCAGCGTCACGCGATGCGCGAGCACCGGCGCGACGAGCGACTTCACGTCGTCCGGCGTGATGAAGTCGCGGCCCTCCAGCGCCGCTGCGGCGCGGCTCGACTCCAGCAGCGCGAGCGACGCGCGCGGACCGGCGCCGATCTGCACCGCCTCGTCGTTGCGCGTCTTCGACACCAGCTCCTGGATGTATTTGATGATGTGCGGCGCCACGCGCACGCCGCGCGCGACCGTGCGCCGCGCTTCGAACAGCTCCTCCGCCGAGATCGAAGGCTGCAGCGAGCCGACGATGTCGTCGTGCAGCCGCTGCCCCGCCGCGTACGACTCGAGCATGCGTGACTCGTCCTCCGCCGCCGGGAAATCGATCGAGATCTTCATCAGAAATCGATCGCGCTGCGCCTCGGGGAGCGGATACGTCCCCTCGAACTCCACCGGGTTCTGCGTAGCGAAGACCGTGAACACCTGCGAGATCTCGTAGCGCGTGCCGTCGACCGTCGCCGCGTTTTCCTGCATCGCCTCGAGCAGCGCGGCCTGCGTGCGCGGCGGCGTGCGATTGATCTCGTCCGCGAGCAGGATGTCGGTGAAGATCGGACCGGGGCGGAACGTGAACTCCTGCGCTTTCTGATTGAAGACGTTCGCGCCGACGAGATCGGCCGGCATCAGGTCGGGCGTGAACTGGATGCGGCGGAAGCGGCATCCGAGGAGGCGCGCCATCGCCAGCGACAGCAGCGTCTTGCCGGTGCCGGGAACGCCCTCGAGCAGCATGTGGCCGCCGGCGAGGAGCGAGGTCGTGGCGAGCGTTTTCACACGCTCCTGTCCGAGGATGACGCGATCGAGCTGCACGCGAAGTTGCGCGAAGCGCGATGCGATTTCAGTGATGCTCTGCATGCTCGAGTCTCCTGAAAGCTTCATTGAGTGCGGAAAGCATTTGATTGAACTCTTCGATCTCCACGCGTGCGCCTTTCTCCGGCGGACGCATGTCTTTGGTCAGCATCGCGATTCGTTTCTGCAACTGCTCGCCGCGCAATCCGGTCTGCGCGGCGACGCTCTGCGTGAGTGCCTGGTGATAGAGCGCGATCCCCTCGGCGCGCGACATCGTTTCGTCATACAGCGCGCCGAGCGACGACACGAGATCGACGGCATCGCTGCGCGTGTCGCGGAAGTCGTCCTCCGCGGTGCCGACGCGCCGCGCGCCGCGCCAGATCGTCACGACGGCGATGATCAGCAGCAGAAAGAGCGCGGGACCGAGGCGCCAGCCGCGCAGCAGGTCGAGCGTGCCGGTGTCGGTGAGGAGCCCGTGCACCGTCTCGTCGAAGTAGACCGTACGGCGATCGCCGGCCAGCGCGGTGAGGAGATCGAGATGCTGCGCGACGTGCGCGTTGTCGAACAGCTCCGGTCCGGCGATGAGAATCACGTCGCCGCTGCCGAGGGCCATGCGCGCGATCGCCGGCTGCTCGTCGATGACGTAGAGCGCGTGCGCGCGGCGGAGGACGTCGGGCGCCTGCAGCGTGCGGCAGAGCGGCAGATCGATCTGATCGATGCCGCTCCAGATCGGGAAGACCTTGATCGCCGGCTTCGCGGGCTTGACGTTGCGCGTCGACAGCGTGACGTCGTAGCGGCCGGCGATGGCGATCACGAAGCGGCCGCCGTGGCGGACGTACGCCTCTTCATCGTTCGAGAGGAGCGGCTCGATGGGACGATGAGACTCGACTTTTTTCTTCTTCTTCCCCGGTTTCTCGTTTTCTTCTTCCTTCTGGCCGCGGAGGAATTCCTCGAGGCTGAACCCTTCCTGCGGCTCCAGCGCGCGGAAGATGACCGAGCCCGCCGGCAGCGTCCCGTCGGGCGGCGTGGTCAACATGTTGACGTTCCGCTTGCCGCTGCGCTGGAGGTACTTCATGGCGAGCGAGAGACCGGCGTCGGAGGTGTTCGCGGAGGAGAAGGTCTGGAACGTTTTCCGCGCGATGCGGCGATCGTTGCCGATCCAGATCAGGGTCGCGGCGACGTACGCCACGCCGACGGCGATCAGCGGGAGCGCGCGCTTCACTCCGCGCCCCGCTTCCGGATGTGCCCGAGGATCGACTGGGCGCGGCTCGAGCAATCGTCGAGCGCCTCGTACGTGCTCTCGTCGCGGCCGTACCACTCGCGCTCGTAGCTGCGCGTGAGATCGGCGAACTGCGGGCGCCACGCGACCTCGGCGCGCATCATCGAGACGTACTCCCAGTTCGTGCGTCCCTTGCGGAAATTCAGGATGCCGGCGCTGTACGAGGTCACCAGCACCGCGTGATACCAGGCGCGGATCGCCTCGCGGATGCGTCCAGCGGCGGCGAGCTGCGCGGCGTAGCGTTCCCACTCCGTCGCGCCGCGCGAGAGCGGATCTTCGTCGCGGCGCGAGGCGATCGGATCGCTCGTGGCGATCTCGTCCGGCTTCGCGCGGCGGCTGCGGCGCAGCACTTCGAGCGCCACGATCGCCAGCACCACCACGATCGCGATCACCAGCGCCGTGACCATGAACGGCACGCCGCCGGACGGTTTCGGCGCGTCGGGGAGCGGCGCCTTCGGCCAGAGCTTGCCGAGCCATTCGACATCCTCGACGATCTTGTCGCGCAGCCAGCGCGCGGCGTCGAGGATGTGGCCGGCGATGCCGTCGAGCATCGACTTGTTCCCCTCGGGCGGCATCAGCACTTCGCCGCCCGCCTTCAGCTCGCGGATGCGCTCCTCTTCACGGATGCGCTCGAGCAGCTTCGCGTCGCCAGTCGTTGCGCGCGCGGCGCTCGTGCTTTTCAGCGCGGCGATCGTGGCGTCGAGTCGGGTGATCGAATCGGCGCGTTTGTTCGCGATCGAATCGAGGAGCGAGGTGTCGGCGATGAATTTTCCGCCGGGCGCGTCGACCTCGGTTCCGATCAGCGCCTTCGCCTCGATCGCCGCGAGCTCGCGCGGTTCATTGCGCATCCGTTCGAGCGAGGCGATGTAGTCGCGCAGCGTCATCGCATTCGCGGTGGTGGCCAGAAAAAAAATCGCGAGCAGGCGCATCATCGCGCCCACCGCGACTGCAGCTCCCGAAACCAGACCCGCAAATCCTCGCCCGTCTCCGCCACGCCCGCCCGCCGCACGAGCACGACGTGCGCGGCGATCCAGAACGGCTCGACCGTTGCGACCGCGCCGGCGACCAATAGAAAGATGTAGTGGCGATTGGTGAAGCTGAGCAGCACGTCCCAGCGCGCGAGGCTCACGTTCGCGAACGCGTGCACCAGCCACTGGCCGGCGTTGAAGGCGGTCGCAATGTTGATGAACGCGATGAGCGTGGCGACGAAGAAGACGAACAGAAACGCGGCGAGTTGTTTCGACGTCCGCGAGTAGTGCGCGATGAGGCGCAGCGGCGGCGCGAGGCCGGGGCGGGTGTTCAGCTCGAACGTCCCGATGGCGAGGCCGGCGAACATCAGCGCGAAGATCGGTCCGATGAACGTGATTGCCGTCGCGTAGTAAAGCAGCTCCGCGATGGCGGCGACGAAGAGGTAGCTGACGAACGCGACGAACGGCACGCGCCAGACTTCACGACCCGGTCTCGCGCCATCAGCCTCGGACAATCGGCACGCGCGCGCCCAGACCGCGCGTCCCCATCGCGAAACGATGAAGGCCAGGATAGCGATGTTCGCGAGCTCGCCGAGGGCGCGGCCGTAATGCGTGGCGTTGGAGCCCAGCTCGGCCACGCGCTCGATGAAGAGGATCTGCATGAAGCGATAGGGGAGTGACGTCGCGACCACGACCGCTGCCCATGGCGCGGCGCGCGCGACGACGTTTACGGTCTCGTCGAGCACCGAGGTCGTGGAGAGCGGAGCGCGCGTCAAAAGAGTCCCGCGATCAGCGCGCCGGCCCAGACCATCACGCGCGCGCTGAGCCAGAGCGTGACGGCGGCGCCCGCGCCGAGCGTCAGCCATCCCGCCACCGAGCCGCGCTCTTTGCTCGCCGTCCGCCGCGCGGCGAGGCACGTCGTGCAGTAGTAGATCCCGTCCCAATGCGTCGCGCACGACTGGCAGACCGTATTGCGGCAGGTCATGCAGACGGCGAACGCCAGCCGCTGCGGATGGTGGATGCAATGTCGTTGCATGTCAGATAGCGGATAGCAGATAGCGGATAGCAGGGGGTGGGGTTGCTATCTGCTATCCGCTATCTGTTTCCCGGCTCCTGTAAGCTTATCAACGATGGTCCGATTCCGATTCGCAGTGCCCGCGGCTATCGCTTTGCTCGCCGCGTGCTCCACCGCTCCCCCTCCCGCCCCCGCCCCCACGCCCGCGCCGCCGCCCGCCGCCACCCCCGCGCCCGCGGCGTCGATCGGCACAGTGACGGTGACGGCGTCGGCGCTCAATGTGCGCCGCGATCCGTCGACCACGGGCGACGTGATCGCGATGGTCAGGCGCGGGCAGCGGCTGACGCTTCTCGCCTCGACCGAATCGTGGATGAAAGTGCGGCTGGAAAGCGGCGAGAACGGCTGGGTGTCATCACAACATGTGACACGCGACGGCGCAGCGCCGAAACCGTCCGCGCGTCCGCGCAAAGGCGGCTGTCCGGCCGACAGTGATTACGCGTTCGCCACGACGCCGGTGCCGGTGTTTTCTGACAGTGGCGCACATGGACTCGTAGTGGTCGAAGCCGACGTCGACACAAGCGGCCGCGTCACATCAACGCGCGTGGTCTCCAATTCCACAGGAGACGAAGCGCTCGGATTTCTGACGCAGAAAGAAATCAAAGGAGCGAAATTCGTGGCGCCGATCCGTAATTGCGTGCCGCGGGCGTTCATTTTTACTTACAAGCGGACGTTCTGATGCCAGGCTGTGCGGTATTTTCCGCATCCTTGCGAATCGTCATCCGCCAGCCTATATTTTGTGCCGTCCGCGTTTCCGCCAATCATCGAAAAAATCATAACCAGGCACCGCGAACGCGGCCGTAGGCCGCCCGGGCCTTCAGGAGGCACTGTGCGCCGTCTCACAAACATCATCGCCATCATGATCGGTCTCGCATTCATCTCCCAATGCCTCGCCGCAGAAAACCAGCTCCTCAAATACGACGCGAACGGCAACCCGATCGGATCGGCGGCGTACGAAAAGGACGGCAAGGTGGGCGTCGGCCTTCCAGACCCTCAGGCCGTGCTTCATGTGAAAGCCGACGTCAATTCGTCGAGCGTAGTGAGGGTTACGAACGTCAACGCGGGCTCGAGTGCGTATGCGGCCGTGCAATTCGGAATCAACGGCATCGACCTGGCTGGAGCCATTTTTCAGAACAGCACGAGCAATAACGCATATGGCGGGCCCGGGAGTGTCAATATCGGCTCGATCGCCAGCTATCCGGTCAGCATCGTCACCGGCAATACAGCCAAGGTGATCGTTCTGCCGAATGGCAGTGTCGGCATCGGTACGATGACACCGGGTGCCTCTCTGACGCCGGCGACCCAGGAAGCTCCGCTTCACATCTACAGCTCACAGGACAAGAACACGTTCCTCATGGTCGAGAATCCGGCAAACGGCCTGAACGCCGCAGCAATCCTCAGAACGTCGGCCGATGCCGCCAATTTGAGTATCTCGAGCCACGCGAGCGGCAGAACGGTCAGCAGATACGGCCTTACTCTCGGCGGATGGGACGAGATTCTGGCGTGGGGCTACAGCAATGGACTGGCCATCGGCACGAACGTTCCGAAGCCGATCGTTTTCGGAACGAATTCGATCGCGCGGATGACGATCGACGGCAACGGCAATGTCACGATCGGAAATACGGGCGACACCAACACCACGACCGTCAACGGAACGCTGACGGCGACCAAAGTGATCAATGCCGTTTATCAGGACGTTGCCGAATGGGTCCCCGCTACCACGAAGATGGAGCCCGGTACCGTCGTCGTTCTCAATCGCGAACATGACAATGAGGTCATGCCGTCGATGCAGGCCTACGACACGGCGGTTGCCGGCGTGATCTCGGCACAGCCCGGAATCATCCTCGGCGTCGGGAGCGACTCGAAGGCCCAGGTGGCGACGAGCGGCCGGGTGAAAGTCCACGTCGATGCGACCAGGGGTGCGATTGCGATCGGTGACCTGCTCGTCACCAGCGACAAGCCGGGAACGGCGATGAAGTCGCAGCCGGTCGATCTCGGCGGGATCGCGATTCATCGTCCTGGCACCGTAATCGGCAAAGCTCTTCAGCAGCTGAAGACGGGCGAGGGCGACATTCTCGTGTTGTTGTCGCTGCAGTAGGCGAACGACGGCGGTGTCATGCGGGGATGCTAACGAGGCGAGGGAATGACGTGGAAATTGGAACGTATATGCCTATGCCTGCTGCTGACAACGGCGGCATGCGGACCGGCACGTTCGTTCGAGCCCGAATTCAGGATTGAGTATCCGATTGCTGACTACGCGACGATGGGCCCGCGGTGGAAGCAGGAAGTACAAGACCTGAAGAAACATTTGGGAACGGCTTACGCGGTCGTGCTGCGTTCGCCGCACGTCGTCGTGAACCGAGGGCAGTTGTCGAGATGGAAACGTTTTCAGTACCGGCTGGCGCACCCCGAGGCGGAATTGCGTCCCGGCGAAGTTGTCGCCTGGATCGTCGTCGAGAGCGACGGGAAGGTGAGCCGCGCGCTCGTGATCCGGTCGGATCAAACCCGGGCGACGGATCGCCGACTGCTCGCTGAGACAATCAATGGAGCGAAATATTCATCGCTCGTCATGGACGGGCGCCCCGTTCCGTATGTCGGCCTGTTGACACTGACGATCCCGCGCGACAGTCGCCGGCCGGAATTCACCATCGACTGGGATCGGTCGGGCGTCGGCGAGGTGGCATACAGGCGCCGGGCGTTCATCTTCACGTACCAGCGGACGTTCTGATCTTTCACGTTCGTACCAATATCGGGGCATTCCGGACGTCCATAGGCAGAGATGAACATCCGGATGCTTGTCAACGCGTACGTGTACGCTTGATATCGCCGCCGTCCGTCCATCCCACTTCAAACCCGAGCTCATCGTTCTTCACCAGAAGGAGAAACCCGTGCGTCGATTTGTATCTCTTGTGTTGTCGCTCGCAGTTGCATGCATCAGTTTGTCCCTGGCGGCGGACGATCAGGTCCCCGCCGATCAGCCGAAACCCGCACCGCGCCCGGTCATCGCGTCGGACGCGAAACCGCGCATCGCCAGCGAGGCGGCGGAGAACCGCATCGCGAAGTTCAATGCGGCCGGGACGCCCGTCGATTCGAACGTGTCGGAAGTGAGCGGCAATGTGTTCATGCCGGTGAACGGCCGCCTGTATATGTGGCCCGACCCCAGCGGATCGTACCTGGGCAGCAACGGCACGGGCCTGACGCTCTTCGGCATGGGCGGGACGATCAACCTCTCGAATGCCGACACGATCGTCAGCGGCTTTGGCGCGACGGCGCTGACGGTCAATGGATCGGGATCGACGAGTGCGACGTCGGCCCTGAACGTGAAGAACTCCTCGGGCACGTCGTTGATGTACGTGGGAAATGATGGACGCCTCGGGATCGGCACGAGTGCGCCGACCGGCCTGTTTCACGTCTACGGCACTGCCGCATCCGACGTTTTCGGCGGGTTTGGCCCCGACACGGTCGCCGGACCGTCGTTCAATATGGGCTATGCCGGTGCAACATACGGCCGCGGCGCCGGTTTTCTGAACGTACGGCCGGATGCGTCGGCCAGCGCTCCGAACCCCTCCCTTCGCTTCGCGACGTCAAACGTCGAACGAATGATCATCAACAACATCGGAAATGTAGGCATCGGAACCTCCAATGCCACGGAGAAGGTGCACGTCTACCAGGACGTCGATGCCAACACCTCCATCACGGTCGAGAATCCGAACGTCGGTTTGTCAGCGGCGGGGCTCGTTCGCGCGAAGTCGAATGTGGCCACCTGTAATTTCGAGGCGCACGGTTCCGCACGGACCATTTCGCGGTTTGGAGTCGTGCTCGGGGGATGGAACGAATTTCTGTCGTGGCAGGGCAACGGTTTCGTCCTCGGTACGAGCAACACCGCTCCGCTGATCATCGGCACGAACAATCTCGATCGGATTCACATCCTCGCCGACGGCAAGGTCGGCATCAACACGACCAATCCGACGGCGACGCTGGAGGTCAACGGCACCATCAAGGCGAATTCGGTGATCGGCGCCGTCTATCAGGACGTCGCGGAGTGGGTGCCGGCCACGTCGCACATGGAGCCCGGAACGGTGGTCGTGCTCAATCGCGACCGCAACAATGAAGTGATGCCGTCCGCAAAAGCGTACGACACGGCCGTTGCCGGCGTCGTTTCCGCACAGCCCGGTCTCCTCCTCGGCGTCGAAGGCGACTCCAAGGCCCGGATCGCCACGACGGGACGCGTGAAAGTGCGCGTCGACGCCACGGACGGTCCGGTCGCCGTCGGCGATCTTCTCGTCACGAGCGACAAGAGCGGAACGGCCATGAAGTCGAAGCCTTTCGACTTCGGAGGAATCAGCATTCACCGCCCGGGGACGCTGATCGGAAAGGCATTGGAGCCGCTTCAGGGCGGAGAGGGCGAGATTCTGGTGCTGCTGTCGCTGCAGTAGTCGAAGAGGTGTTTCGCTACTTCTTATCCTCAGAACCGAAGTACACCTCTACCGCCCTGACCCGCCCATCGGCGCAGACCACGTACTCCGTGTTCCGGAACCGCACCCCGTCCGCTACCCGCTCGGCGCGGTAGCGGACGAACGCGGCGTGGTCTTCAGCGACCAGCGTCTCGATCTCGAAGTTGCGCAGCTTGTCGCGGTTGGGCCAGCAGCGGATGAAGTACGCGGCCTTGTCGATGTGATCGTCGTTCGGGCTGGTGAAGGTGAAGTCGTCGGCGAGGAGCGCCTCCATCGCCGGACGATCGCCGGCGATGAAGGTGGCGTACAGACGCCGGACAAGCTCACTCGTGCTCGATGGCGATGTTCCCATTCGAATTCACGAGATCGAGTTTGCAGCCTCCGTTCCCGATCGTGCCGGTCAGCGTCTCGCCGGTCGAGCGCATGTTCGACATCGGGATCTCGGTGTTGACCGCGCCGAACGACGTGCGGGCATTGACGGTGTAGCCACCGGCCGGCAGCTCGACCTTGATCGAGCCGAAGCTCGTGCGGAGGTGCGTGTCGTGGCAGGGGGAGGCGAGGCCGACGCCGATCGTGCCGTTCTGGTTCTCCACCTCGATCGAGCCGCGCACGTCTTTCAGGAACACCGAGCCGAAGCTCGTGCGCACCTTCGCGCTTCCCAGCACGTCCTTCAGCGTCACGCCGCCGTTCTCGTTGTCGACGTCGACCGGTCCCTTGATCTCCTTCGCCGTCACCAGGCCGAAGCGATTGTCGACGCTGAGCGGCCCGCGGACGTCGTTGACGGTGATGTTGGCGTTGGAGCCGCTGATCTTCGCCGGTCCGTGAACTGTATCGATCTCGATCGGCGCGAACGTCGTGGTCACGGTCGCCGGTCCGCGGATGTCGCTCGCCACGACCTTCGAATTCTGCGCCGTGATTTTCAGCTCGCCGGCGACGTCACTCACGTTCACGGTGGCGAACGCGTTCTCGATCGTCGCCGGACCGCGCGTGCCGTGTACCTCGACGCTGCCGTTCGAGTTCTTGAGGATCAGCGAGCGGCCGACGTCGGTCACCTGCACCGAGCCGAAGCGGTCGCCGATGTCCGCCGCGCCGCTGACGTCGGAGACGACGATGCTGCCGTTCGCGTTGCGGAGGATCACGTCGCCGCGCACGTCCTGCACCTCGATCGAGCCGAACGCGTTGTCGACCTTCTGCAGACCGACGACGTCGTGCAGCGACACGCTTCCCTGGCGGCTCACGACTTCGACCGGCGAGCGCGTTCCGCTGACGACGGTCGAGCCGAAGTGGTTCTTCACCGAGACCGGCGCGTTCTGCGGGACGGCGACGTCGAAGGAGACGGAGAACGACGCGTTGCGGATGTGCTCCGGATAGTCGGCGCGGATCGTGACGCCGGCGGCCGAGCCGCTGATCTCCACCTTGATCGCGTTTTCGAGCTCCTGCGTCGACGCGCGGACGACGGCGTGCACTTCCACTTCGCCCGCCTCGCCGTCGTGGACGTTCACCGCTCCGAACGAGCTGTCGATCGTCACCTTGCCGCCCTGGTAACGGACGGTCTTGTCGACGGGTCGCTGGTAGCGCTGTTCGTGCGCATGCAGTGATGCGGCCGACGCGAGCAGTGCCGCGGCGGCAATCAGATTACGGATTCGAGACATTGGTTCCCTCTCTCAGCACGTCCCGGAGCGTCCGCTGTTTCTCGCTGTACATCGCGAGCAGCTGCTTCCGGACCTGCGCGTTCTGGCGGTTCTGGTCGATGTTGGTCTGGCACTCGGCGATGGCATCGTCGAGCAGCATCAGTTTTTCCTTGTAGCTGACGAGGATCGGCGTCTGCGGCTCGTCGAGCTTCGGCGCGGCGAGCTTCTCGAGCTTGTCGATGGCGTCGACGTGCGCCTTCTCCGCGCGCTCCACGTCGTCCATCGCCGTGGCGCGGAGGATGGCCTGGTCGAAGGCCTTGTCGCGCGAGACGCGGACGTGTGCCGCGAACCAGACGCTCGCGCTCATGCCGATGGTGACGATGATCGCGGCGGCGATGCGCATCCAGCCGAAGGAAGGTTTCATGGATCGCTGGATGCGCGGCCAGAGCATGTCGTTCTGCCAGGTGACGTGCATCGACTTCGCGGTGGTCGAGATGTCGTTCCAGGCGTCGAGCTTCTCGCGGCACGAGCGGCACTGCGCGGCATGTGTCTCCGCGAGCGCGAGCGACTCGGCATCGCCTTCGAACAGCAGGTCGTCGATCCTTTCACAGGTGATGGTCATTGGGGCTTTCTCCACTGCTCCTGCAACTGTTTCTTCGTCGAGAAGAGAATCCACTTCGAGTTCGCCTCGCTGATGCCGAGGATTTCGGCGATCTCCGCGTGGCTGAGGCCTTCGATCTCGAAGAGGGTGAAGACGCTGCGGCGCTGTTCCGGAAGCGCCTCGAGGAGGCGGCGCAGCATCATCCGTTTCGTATCGTCGACCGTGTTTGCCGTTCGCTCGACCGGTGTGTCATCGAGCGATTCTTCATCGCCGCGCCGCCGCCGTTTTCGCAGATGGTCGTAGCAGGTGTTGATCAGGATCCTGTACGCCCAGGTGCTGAACGACGCCTCGCCGGTGAAGGTCGAGATGGCCCGATGGATCTTCAGAAACGTCTCCTGCACCGCATCCTCGGCGTCGCTGACGCTGCCGAGGTGGTTGTAGGCGATCGACTTCATCCGCTCCCCGTGTGTCCGGTAGAGCTGGTCGAAGTTCGCGGAGGCTGCGATCTCGGGCTGATTCACTCGGGTAAAGGTGGCGACGGCTTGCACTGGTGGATGAGACGACGGAGTGGGGGAAACGTTAGAGCTCGTCGATGCTCTTCGGCCAATCTCCATGCAGCAATCGCGATAACGCTCTATCGGCCAGTAACTTACCGCCGGTCTGGCAGCGGGCGCAGTAGTTCGTTTCGTTGTCGGCGTAGACGATGTGCTGGACCGGTGTGCCGCAGTCGGGACAGGGCTTGCCGTAGCGGCCGTGGACGGCCATGCCGTCGCGGAACGCGGTCACTTTTTCGGGGAAGCCTTCGCCTGTTTCGTCGCGCAGACGTTCCGTCCAGACGGCGAGCGTGTCGCGCGTGGCGCGCCACAGCCGCTCGATCTCTTCGTCGTCGAGGTTCGTCGTCATCTGCACCGGCGAGAGGCGCGCGCGGTGGAGGATCTCGTCGGAGTACGAGTTGCCGATGCCGCTGAAGACGTGCGGATCGGTCAGCGTGCGCTTCAGCGTGTGGCGCTCGCGGGTCAGCGCGGCGCGGAAGGCGTCGAGCGGAAGGTCGAGGACTTCGAGTCCGCCGGGATCGATGTTCTTCAGCGCTTCTTCTCCACGGATCAGATGAATCGACGCGCGGCGTTTCGATCCCGCCTCGGTCAGCACGAGGTCGCCCGTGCTGAGCTCGAAGACGGCGAGTCCGATCCTGCCGGGAGGTTTCGTGTTCCAGCGGAAGCGGCCGGCGATCATCAGATGGATGACGATGAAAAGATTTGCATCGAGTGCGAACACGATCCGCTTGCCGATGCGGCGGACGCCGATGACGCGTTTCCCTTCGACGTCGGCGGGTGAAGGATCGACGGTGCGAAGGACGAAGGGGTTGAGGAAGCGGATGCGGTTCAGCGTCGCGCCGGCGATGCGGCGCTCGATCGATTCGACGTAGACCGTGACGTCAGGCAGCTCGGGCACGGGGACATTATCGGGTTACGACACCCGCTTGAGCGCCTCGGTGACGTCCTTCTGATTCGCCCGCAGGCGCAGCGCCGCCTGGTACTCCGTGCGCGCTTCGGCCTTCTTTCCCTGCTTCTCGTACAGCATGCCGAGCCAGTAGTGGGTGCGGTGATGTCCCGGCTCGTCGCTCGCCGGCTTGTACGCGAGGTATTTCTTCAGCGACTCTTCGCCGCGCGCGTAGTTCGATCCGCTGAGCGCGGCGAGGTGGCCGATCTGGAAGATCGCGGCCATGTAATTCGCATCGAGGGCCAGCGCCGCTTCCATCTCCTTCTGCGAGGCGGCGTAGTTCTTGTCGCCGGTCATCAGGAAGACGGCGTACCAGTAGTGCGTCTTCGGCGAGGTCGGATTCTCGCGGACCGCGGTGATGTACTCGCCGCGCGCGGCGTTCATGTCCTTGTTCTTCGCCGCGATGGCGGCGAAGGCGCGATGTCCGGCAAGCCCGTCGCGCTTCTTGATCTCGTTCGCCTGCTCGCGTGCCTTGTCCTCGCTGCCACCCATGAAGCCGGGTGCCTGCAGGTAGAACTCCATCAGGCCGAAGCGGGCGTCGAGGAAATTCGGATCGAGCTGCACCGCCTTCGCGAACTCGTCGCGCACTTTGCCCGCCATCGACGCGGCCTTGAACATGCCGCCCTGCTGCGCGATGACGCCGTAGACCTCGCCGAGCTGGTAGTGGCGGCGGGCGTCGTTCGGCTTTTCCGCGACCGCTTTCTCCATCAGCTCCTGCGCCTTCTCCGCCTGGTTCGAAGTCAGGAGGGCGCGGGCCTGATCGAGAACGGGATCGGCCGCTTGTCCGTATAGAGGGAGTGCTGAAGCGAGCGCTAGCAGAACTACCGCGGCAAAGTTGCGCATATGTTTGATTAGTACGCGTCTTGCTGTAGAGAGGTTTCAGATTAGAGAATGACCGCCCGAATGACGGACACCCTGCCGTTGCCTGTAGTCGACCGCGCCACGATTCCGATTTTCACGGCCGCGGAGCTGACCGCCGCCGCCGATGCCGCGCTGGAAGAAGGACGCCGGCGCATCGCCGACATCGCCTCGATTCCGCTCGAACGAGCCGACGCGCAGACGATCCTCGACGCCTGGGATCGGGCGAACATCGCCCTGGAGGACGCGTTCGGACCGGTGTCGCTGCTGAACAGCGTGCATCCGGACAAAGAGGTCCGCGATGCCGCCGACGTCGCGCTGGTGCAGGAATCGATCTTCATGACCGAGGTCTTCCAGAACGAGGCGTTGTTCGAGCGGGTGCGGGCGGTGGCGCCGCATTCGATCGCCCAGCAGCAGCTGCGGAAGGACCTGCTCGAGGCGTTCGAGGACAGCGGCGTCTCGCTTCCCGCGGAGAAGCGCGATCGTTTCAAGGAGATCAGCGAGAAACTCACCGAGCTGGCGCAGGAGTTCGCGCGCAACATCCGCGAGAACAAGACGCAGCTCCGTTTCACGCCGGAAGAATGCGAGGGGCTGCCGCAGTCGTATCTCGATCGCGTGACGCGCGGCGAGGACGGCTCGGTCGTCGTCGGCTTCGACTACCCCGACTACCAGCCGTTCATGATGAACGCGAAAAGCGGGGAGGCGCGGAAGCGCTACTACGTCGCGAACACGAATCGCGGCACGGCGCGCAACCTCGACATCCTCGACGAGATCGTTTCGCTGCGGAAAGAGATCGCCGATCTGTACGGCGTCCCGAGCTACGCGCACTACGTCACCAAGCGACGCATGGTCGAGAACCCCGACACCGTGCGGCGCTTCCTCGAGGAAGTGAAGAACGTCGTCACCGAAGCCGAGGTGAGGGATCTCGCCGAGCTGTCGGAAGTGAAGGCGCGGCTCACCGGCGTGCCGGTCGAGCAGGCGAACATCAACCGCTGGGACATGACGTACTACCGCGAGCGGCTGCGCGAAGAGCGCTTCGCCATCGATCAGGAAGAGCTGCGCAAGTACTTCCCGACGAAGCCGTCGATCGACTGGATGCTGTCGATCTCGCAACGGCTGTAT
>Ga0193696_1000089_pt1 | contig 41437 bp, 16 predicted proteins | sample L3m1metaG_FD_145074 | JGI IMG/M metagenome (GOLD analysis project Ga0193696, IMG submission 145074) | Soil microbial communities from a riparian zone of the East river system, Colorado, United States - L3m1 | ecosystem: Environmental > Terrestrial > Soil > Riparian zone | place: USA: East River... | reverse complement strand
GGCGAATCACGCGGGCGGCAGCTGACCGTGAACGCGGGCGTACAGATGCAGAGGTTTGTGCGTCTGGTGGAAGGAAAAGATGGAACGCTCGTCGATGAGAACGCGGCGCGGCGTGAGAGAGAGCTCGATGATCTGAAGAAGGATGAAGGTCGCGTTTCTCGAGATGGATATGCCATCAACGGCGCTGCAATACCGCCGCAGGCAGTGGCCGAGGCGATCACCGTGACGGGCGCAGCCGCGGTTCTTGCGCCCCCACCTCCGCCGGCTCCCGCGGCCCTCAAGTCGCGGGCCAATACCGGCGAGGAGCGGCAGCAACAAATCGAAGTCGTCGTACGCAACGACTTCCGCTCGACCGCGTTCTGGAAGCCCGACATCGTCACCAACGCGAATGGCATCGCGACCGCGACGTTCGAATATCCCGAGGCGCTGACGGAGTGGCGCGCCACCGCACGAGTGGCCACTGTCGACTCACGCTTCGGCATGGCCTCGTCGAAGACACACACGAAGCTGCCGCTGATCGTGCGTCTCGAAGGGCCGCGCTTCTTCGTCGCCGGCGATCGCGCCGTCGTCTCCGCGGTGATGAACAACAACACCGACAAGCCGATGACGGTTACGCCATCGCTCGAAGCGACCGGCATCACGGTCACGAGCGAAGCCGCAAAGTCAGTCGATGTTCCGCCGCATGGGGAAGCACGCGCGGAGTGGACGATCGCCGCCGATCAGCAAGGCACGGCGAAGCTGCGCGTAACGGGCCGCTCCGCATCCGAAGCCGACGCGATGGAGAAGTCGTTCACCGTGTACGAGCACGGCATCGACAAGCTCGTCGCACGATCGGGAAAGGTCCGCGGCAGCGAGGCGATCATTCAACTTCCGTTGCCGGGCGCCCGGCGCGATACCTCACTCATCGTGAATGTGTCGCCCAGTCTCGCCTCGGCGATGCTCGACGCGCTGCCGTATCTCATCGACTATCCATACGGCTGCACGGAGCAGACGATGAGCCGCTTCCTCCCGGCATCCATCGTCGCGCGCGCCGCTGCGAAGCAGAATCTGCCGCGGCCCGCATGGCTCGGAAAACTCAACGACGTGACCGACCAATCCGTGCGGCGGCTCTATGACTTCCAGCATGGCGACGGTGGCTGGGGCTGGTGGAAGGACGACTCGAGTCAGACGTTCATGACGGCGTACGTGATCTGGGGTTTCGCCGTGGCCAGGGAAGGGGAGGTCGCCGTCGACCAGAACCGGCTTGATCGCGCCGTGCAATGGCTCGACGAGCAGCTGGTGAAGTCGGAGAACGACGCGAACGGTGAGGCGTGGATGCTTCATGCGCTTGCCGCGTGGAGGCGCGTCAGTCATCAGAAGATCACCGGTCTGGAGACGAAGGCATTCGACCGCGCATTCGCGCAGCGCGAGCAACTCTCCGCGTATGCGCGCGCGCTGCTCGCGCTCGCCGCACACGACTTCGGCGACACATCGCGCGCCCAAATCCTCATTCGCAATCTCGAGAACGGCGTGAAGATGGATCGCTCTCCCGATCGCTCCGTCCTCGTCGGCAATGCCGGAGCTCCCTCGGCGCCGGAGACGATGGCCACGGCGCACTGGGGCGCGGATCGCTTCTGGTGGCATTGGTACGAAGGGCCGGTCGAGTCGACTGCGTTCTCTCTGCAGGCGCTGGTGGAGATCGATCCCGACAACAAGCTCGTGGAGCCGGTGATGAACTGGCTGGTGAAGAACCGCCGCGGCGCGCGCTGGAACAACACGCGCGACACCGCGATCGCGCTCCTCGCGCTCACCGACTACCTGCGCGCGAGCGGTGAGCTTTCGGGCGACAACGCATACGAGTTGTCCGTGAACGGCAAGGTCATCGCCAGGAAGTCCGAGGGAGGACACTTCACGATCGATCGCGGGCTGGTGCGCGACGCGAACGAGATCACGATCCGCAGAACGAGCGGGAAGTCGCCGCTCTACTTCTCGGTCGAAGGGCGCTTCGTGTCGCTCGAAGAGCCGGTGACCGCGGCGGGGCACGAGCTGTTCGTCAAGCGCGAGTATCTCCGTCTCGTGCCGAAGCCGACGCTGCTCAAGGGCGTCGTCTACGACAAGGTGCCGATGGCCGACGGCGCCACGATCGCCAGCGGCGATCGCGTCGAAGTCGTCGTCACGATCGAGACGAAGAACGACTACGACTACCTATTGTTCGAAGATCTCAAGCCGGCCGGCTTCGAGGCGACATCCGTGAACAGTGGCGGTATTTCCGCGACGAACAAGGAGAACAACTACGCGTGGATTTATCAGGAGCTGCGCGATCGAAAGGTCGCAATGTTCGCCAGCCATCTCGATCAGGGCATCTGGACGATTCGCTATCAGCTGCGCGCGGAAACGCCGGGCTCATTCCACGCGCTGCCGCTGATGGGCGAGGCGATGTACGTGCCGGAGGTGAGGGCAAATGGAGAGGAAACGCACGTGGTGGTGAAGTAGGGGCAGTTCGCGCCATCTGCGCCGACGCCGTGAGACGGTGTCTGCGAGATCCGGTGAGGCAGCGCGGCGGAGGAGGGATCCGCCGCGCTGCCTGGAGGAGTGGGATCAGGGCATGGTGATGACGTTGCTGTCGCTGTAGCACGAGACCGTTTGATCCGGCGCATAAACGATGGAGCGGAGCCAGTACTGGGTCGCCGTGGTGGGGCAAACGTAGAGATAGGGACTGCCGCTGCCGACGAGATGCGAGATGTCGCCGCGTGCTCCCTGATACCACTGGTAGTCATCGGCGCCGTAGCTCGTGGCGTAGCCGATGCTGCACGACCCATTCGGAGCTTTGGCGATCGAGATGTTCGGAGCGTTGTAGCAGACGTGGAGCACGGTTCCGTTCGTGGTGCTCACCCCGTTGCCGCTCCACACTTCGCAGTAGATGTTGATGTCGGCCGTGATCGGGCCCGTGATGAGCGTCGGTGTGGTCGTCGTCGCGATCACCGTACCGTTCGCGGCGTTCTTCCACACGTAGCTCATGTAGCTGCCCGACGCATACAACGAAAGCGAGGCGGTCGCGTTGTAGCCGACCTGGAGGCTATCGGGTGGCTGTTGCGAAATGTTCGGGCGAATGCTGACATAGGTGGCGTTGCTGTTGACCGTACCGCACTGACCGGTAACGCGCACCCAGACCTTCTGGGTCGCTCCGATCCAGACAGCTGACGTGGCATCGGTCGCGCCGCTGATCGGGTTGGACGTATCGCCTGAATTTCCGAAATACCACTGGTATGTGATGTTGGAGCCGGATGCATAAACCCACATGTAGGCCGTCCCGCTGCCCCACAGTGTCGACCCGTTGGGCTGGCCGGTGATCACCGTGGGCGAGCAGAGAGTGACGGTTGCGGTGGCGGAGTCGACGGTACGGCCGCAGGAGCTGATGGCGCGCGCCCAGTAGCTGGTATTGGCTCCGGGCGTCACTGTGACGCTGGCTCCTGTCGCTCCTCCGATTGGAGCGCCGGTATTGCCGCTGGCGCCGACGTACCACTGGTAAGTGACGCCGGCAGTGTTGGCCGAAACGGTCAATGTCGTCGACGAGCCTGCGGCGATGGTGACGCTGGCCGGCTGCTGCGTGATCGTCGGGACACAGACGTACACGTTCGCCGTGGCAGTCCGGGAGATGCATCCGCCGCTCTGGACCTGGGCCCAGTATTGCGTGGTCACGGTGGGCGCGACGTCGGCGTAGTAATAGCCCGGCGCTGGGTAAGGATGGGAAGTGTCGCCGCTCGCGCCGTAGTACCACTGATAGGTATTTCCGCTGGCGTTCGGCGCATAGAGGCGTACCGACTGGCCGGTGGTGTTGTAGAAATCACCGGGCGAGCTGAGCACCTGCGGATAGTTGCAGATGGAGATCGTCGCCGCCTGACTGTCGGCGGGATTACAGATGCCGCATGAGACGCGGACCCAATAACTCGTCTGCGCGGTCAGTGCGGGTGTCGTGAAACTGGTGGAGCTTGTCCCCACCGGCGCCGAGGCATCGCCGGTTGCGCCGCGATACCACTGGTAGGTCATCGGCGTCGTCGTGGCCTCGCTTGCGGTGACCGACATCGTGGCCGTGCCGCCGCTGAAGATGATGCTGCCCTGGGGCTGGGTGGTGATGGAGGGCGTCGCGCAGACGTTGACCAGGATGGTGACGCTATTGACCGCGCCACAAGTGCCGCTCACGCGCACCCAGTAACTCGTCGTGTTCTGCGGTGTCAGGGTTACAGTCGAGGCGGTCGCGCCGGAGATCGGAGCCGACGTGTTGCCGGACGTTCCGACATACCACTGATAGGTGAGGTTGCTTCCTGTCGCATTGACAAAGGGATACGCGTTGCCGCCCCGAACGATCGACTGCGTGGGAGAGGCGTATGTGATGACTGGAGGAGCGCAGATCGTTACCGTCGCCGTAGCGCTGTCGACGGTCCGGCTGCAGCTGCTGGTGACGCGGACCCAGTAATTCGTGGTTGCCGACGGGGACACAGTCACGCTGGAGCCGGTGGCGCCGGAAACCGGGGTCGTGGTCGTACCGCTATTGCCGATGTACCACTGGTATGTGAGTCCGGAGGTATTCGCAATGACCGAGAGGGACGCCGACGCGCCGGAATTGATCATGATGCTTGCCGGCTGTTGCGTGATTGTCGGAACGCATACGTACACCGTGGCCGACTGCGTCCGGGAAATGCATCCGCCGTTCTGGATCTGCACCCAGTACTGAGTGGTCACCGTGGGCGACGCGGTATACGACGAAAGGTTCGATTGTCCCGGCGCCGGTTGGGACGTGTTGCCGCTGGCACCGACATACCACTGATAGACATTTCCGCTACCGGCGTAGGAGGGGAGGGTCGCCGTCTGGCCGATGGCGATGAACTGGTCGGCCGGCGCGGCGAGAACCTGCGGATAGTTGCACATCGACACCGTTGCCGCCTGGCTGTCGGCAGGACTGCAGACAGCGCAGGAGACGCGCACCCAATAGCTCGTCGGCGTGGTCAAAGCAGGCGTGGTGAAGCTCGTCGAGTTCGTCCCCACCGGCGCGGAGGTATCGCCGGTTGCGCCGCGGTACCACTGATAAGACATCGGCGTGGTGGTGGCCTCGCTTGCGGTGACGGACATCGTGGCCGTGCCGCCGCTGAAGATCACACTCCCTTGTGGCTGGGCGGTGATGGACGGGGATCCGCAGACGTTCACCACCATCGTGGTGCTGTCTCTGGAGACGCCGCAACTGCCGCTGACGCGCACCCAGTAACTGGCGGTGTTCTGCGGCGTCACGGTCATGGACGGGGTGGCGGCGAACAGTGGCGCCGATGTGTTGCCGGATGTGCCGGCGTACCACTGATAGGTGAGATTGTTGCCGGTGGCGTTGACCCATAAGGTTGCGCCGGAGCCGGATCCGAGGGCGTACCACTGTGCGGACGGGCCGTTGTTCGTGATGGCAGCGGGGAAGCAGACCGTGACCAGCGCGGAGTCACTGTCGGCGGTTGCGGCGCATGAACCGGTGACGCGCACCCAGTAGCGGGTGTCCGCGGTGGGCGACGCCGTATAAGAAGAGCCCGTGGCATTTGCCACCGGCTGTGTAATGTCGCCGCTGTCGCCGATGTACCACTGGTAGGTGAGCCCGGACGTGTTCGCAGTGACCGATAGCGAGGTCGAGGCGCCGGAAGTGATCGCTGCTCCGGCCGGCTGTTGCGTAATGGTCGGCACGCACACATTGAGTGTAAACGTCGAGGAGTCTGCGTAGCAGGAGCCCGTGTTGACGCGCACCCAATAGGTGGAGACGGGGGTAGTGGGCACGACTTGATAGTAGTAGCTCGTGTCGATCGGACCGGCGAGCAGCGTCGAGTGTGCGACGTCGCCGCTCACGCCCTTGTACCAATAGAGCTGCGATCCCTCCGGCTGAGCTGTGATCCGGAGTGAAAATGGCTCGCCTGAGCGGAGCGGACGCGGCGACGTTGCCCAACCAACGGCGGGAGGCGAGCAGAGGTGGACTGTCACTGTATCGCTGAAGACGTTGCAACTGCCGCTGCTCACCATCACCCAGAATTTCGTTTCGGCAGTGATCGCGGGCGTAGTGACGGTCGCGGTATTTCCGCCGAACGGGTGCGAGGTGTCGCCGGCTTCGCCCTGGTACCAGTGATAGACCGGAGCCTCCGAGCCGCTGGCCGTGAGAGTCGTCGTGGAGCCGGACATGACGGTATCAATCGCGGCCGCCGGCTGCTGAATAACCAGCGGACAGACGCTCACCGTCGCTGTGGTGCTGTTCTGCGGCGTGCCACAAGTGCCGCTGACTTGTACCCAATAGGACGTCGTCACTCCCGGGTTGATCGTGAAGACGGCGTTGTGGCTCGTCAGATTGTCGATCGGATGCGAGGTGTCCGGCGCTGTGCCGGAGTACCACTGATAGGTCAGATTACTGCCCGAAGCTAAGACGCCGAGGTTTGCGATGCCGCCGTGTGGGACGATGGTGCTGCTGGGGTTCGCAGTGATATGCGGAACCTGACAGACCGTCACAAGAGCGGAGCTACTGTCGGCCGTTACACCACACGAGCCGCTGACGCGCACCCAGTAGCGGGTGTCGACTGTGGGCGACGCGGCGTATGAAGAGCCGATGGCGCTCGCGATCAGCTCCGTGACGTCGCCGCTGTCGCCGACATACCACTGATAGGTGATATCTCCGGGTGTCGCTGCCACGGTCAATGTCGCGGTGCCGCCGATGTTGATTGCCGGAGGGTCAACCGGTTGCTGCGTGATCGTCGGCGCGCAGACAGGGAGGGTCATCGTCGGGGAATCGGCATGGCAATCGCCGACCTTCACTCGTACCCAATAAGTCGCGGTGACCGTGGCGGGAGGAAGTTGCAGGTAGAGGGAGCTCCACGTCGGACCTGCGATCAGCGTCGAGTGCGCGACGTCGCCGCTCACTCCGCCGCGGTACCAATAGAGCTCGAATCCTTCCGGAGCATAGGAAATCCCGAGCGTGAACGGATCACCGACATGCAGCGGATGCGGGAACACAGACCAATGCACCTCGGGCACATCGCAGACGTGAATCGTGGCGGACTGGCTGTCGGTATAGACCGTCATCTGATTGCCGGAGTAAACGCGGACGAACCAGGTCCTGGAAGTTGTGAGGGCCGGTGTGGTGAAGCCTGGAGAGTCATTGCCGGCAACCTGATTGAAGCTTCCATCGGCGCCGACTTCGAACCACGCGTAGTGGAGCGGAGCCGGAGTGGCGGCCGTTGCCGCGACGGTGAGGGTCGCGGTGCTGCCACTATAGAGACTGCTGCCGACGGGCTGGGTAGTGATGGTTGGCGGATAGACGGCGGTGAGATGGATCGTGGCGCTATTGGTCGCACAGACGCCGTGATCGGTCACCCGCACCCAATAGTCACTGTCGGCATTCGGCTGCACATAAAGAGTCTGCGTAGTGGCGTCGGCAATCGGGCTCGAGATGTTCGGGCTCACGCCGTTGTACCACTGGTATGTAAGAGCTTCACCGACGGTGCTGACAAGAAGCGTCTGGCCCGTACCGAGCCGCATGTCGTGGGAGGCCGTTAGTCCGAGGACGGGTGGCGCGCAGGTGAGGACGGTCGCGGGAGCCGACTGCACGCCGGTCCTGACGCCATCATCACAATCTCCTGAAACCGTCGCGAAGTAAGTCCCCTCCTCGTGCACGACGTAGGTGGAGGATATGGCTCCGTCAACCGGCCACACGATGTTCCCGCGGTACCACTGATAGAAGAGCGGATGCCCTGCTTTCGCGGGCGTCGCGGTCACCGTGAGTGTCGTGGAGCCTCCGGGACCGATATAGGCGTCCTGGGGATTTCCGTTCTCGGAAATGGTCGGCTTGCAGGAATAGAGAGTCGTGGCGCCGGTGGCGCTGCGGCCGCAGTCGTCCGTTGCCCTCACCCAATAGGGACCTTCGGGAGAGAACACGTTGATCGTTGCGCCTCCTGATCCTATGGGATTGGAGACATTTCCCTCGAGTCCGCGGTACCAGAGGTAGGAGACATTCCTTCCGAAACCGACGGCGAAGAGTGAGATCGTCCGGCCGCTGGGGACGTGAGTGTCGGTCGGGTTGAGAAGAATGGTGACAAACGGTTCCTGACCGCAGGCGACAGTGAAGAGAACAGGCTCGCTGTCGATTGGTTGCGCGCCCTGGGGAATGACTCGGACCCAGTACGCGACGTGACCCGCGATCCCACTCTGGTGGAAGACCCAATTCGATGTATCGCTGTTCAGAACGGCAAAGCCCGCGTTCCTGAACAGTGTTCCATCCCCGAGCTCGCTTGCCTGACGCCATTGGTAGACCGTGCCAAGCGGATAATTCAGGTAGTGAGCGGTCAGAGCAATCGTGGCCTCGGTACCGATCACAGTACCCGGGCCGGGGAAGACGTCCAGCGGGACAGACGGGTGGTAAACAATTCGGGTTACGGCGCTGTCTGTGATGTTTCCGCTGGAATCGGTCGTGCGCACCCAGTAGAGGCCGGGACCGGTGGCACTGTAGACAGTTCCGGTTCCCAGTGGGGGATAATCAGGCCCATCATTGTATTGATCGCTGTTTCGCCACACGTATGTCGAGGAAAGAGTGGGGTCGCCGGGAATGGAGAGTGAGCTTACGTCGCCGGCGGTAGTGAGCTCCACGTACGTCTTCGGAATCCCTCCGACGCTGATCACCCGGTTAAGGTCGGTGTCGTGACCATTGCCGGTAGGAGTCAAAGTAACCGCGTCGCTGTTCGTCGTGTACGGTGTTGAGTCGCAGACGCGCGTTACAGCGGCCCAGTACGTGGTGAGCACCCGGGGATTGACGTGAATTTTGTCCCCAATGCCGATTTGCCGATCCGGAAGTGAGTCCTGCGCGTGCCAGGCGACGGTGGCGCCGGGTTCGTCATTGAAAAGATCAACGGAGAGTTTGTAGCCTGAGCCTTCATGCATCGCAGGCAGAAGGGCATAAATATTGGTGGCGCGATGGCGCGGTGTTGTGCACGAGCCTGACACGCAAGTCGTAGAGACGGTCTTATTCGTCGTGATCCCATTGCCGTCGGCCGTCGTGACGGTGACGGTCGCGGTCACGCTAAGTGCACCTGCCGACGGGGTGATCGTGATGGAGCTTCCGTCCGTGGGGCTGGTGATTTCGCCGCCGGTGAGCTGCCACGAGTACTTGCAGCCGGTACACGAAGGTACCGAGGCGGTTTGTCCTGAGACGCAGACCAACGGTGTCTGCCCGAAGGTGATCCTGCCGTCGGGCGCGGCGCACACGAGATAGTTACTGAAGAGGTCAAGCATTGTGGCGCTTGCTTCGTTTGGCTGGCCGAAGGTGTAGCGGCTCTGGGGGAAGAAATATGGCTTTGGACCGTTCACTCCCGATTCGTCGCAGGTCAATCCGGGCGGGCAGAACGCGTTGTCCCCGTTGCAGGCCGATCCGCCCGGGCAATACACGTACTGGCAATAACTCATGATGGTCCCGAGCTCCTGAGGAGCGGGGCAGTAGTGTTCGGCGCCGAAGAAACCGAAGCCGCTGGTGAAACAAGCGCCCACAGAATTGGTCCGTTGGGCTCCATACTCATTACCTAGGAAGCAGCCGCCGCTAGTCTGGGTAGCGCACTCATCAACGAAGTGGCGTCCATATATGCCGTAGTCGACTGCAACGCATTGCGTGTGAGGAGAACCCGCTAAATGCCCCAGCTCGTGGGCGAAAATGGAAAGAGCTGCGAACTTGTCGTCCGGAGGAAGGGCGTATTTCACTGTGGCGTTCGGGTCGATTGGGGTAATTTGCGCCGTCCCTGTCTTATCGACCGAGCTGACTACGGCATAGGCACCACCCCAAATACCGTTTTGATTGTCATACGGGTCGTTCGTGGGCGACGGCGTTATGAGCTTGCTGCCGACGCCCTCGGTTGCCTGGCCGCCAATGAAGCCGTCGCCGCCTTTTCCGCTGACCAAAACTACTGCGGACCGGCGGTACACGAGGTCCGCGTCCTCGGTTGTACAGGGGCCCGGGCCTATCTCCGGCGGGCAGTGGTTCTTATGCCACCGAGCGGCGAGCTCCTTTAACGCGAGCGCTTTTGTCAGCCCTGTGTAATTGCCGTTCGTCGTCGCGTAGACACTGATATGGCCGATGGTGAGATTGGTATGGAGGTCACGATGGTAGATCGTCGATGCCGCGCCGACCAGATGGGTGATGTATGCCTCCACCGGCTCGCTGGGGGGGGAGGTTCCTCCCAGCTTCTCGAACAACTCATTGTCAGTTTCGATGGCGAGGCGCAGCGTGTACTCCGCACCCGGAACTTTTCGGTTCTCGCACGGCTCAACCAGCAGGCTCTTATGACTGCCGGAGAGGGGCGAGCTTTCTGTGTCGCACTTCCAGGGGCCGCCCGCCTCGGCCGCGTCGTCGTACGGATCAACTTCCCGGACCAGCATCGGTGGGTTGTCGTCGTCGTGCCGCCCCGGTCCCTCCATGCGGGTTGTTACGCTTACGCCGCGGCCGATCCTGAATTTCCGTTCCGCGATGAGAACCATTCCCTCCATGTCGCGGCTGTTGGCGGGATCAACGGAGAGGAAGACCATGGAATCATCGACTCCGGGAATCCGGCCGCGATAAAAGAGCCTCCGGTGGGGAGCTTCCTGATGAACGCCATTGGCGTCATGAACGGTGATCTTTGCGTCCGGCGCCCAGACCTCGAACTGCTCCACTTCGATCGTCGTCGTAGGGTTGCCGTCGATGATCGGAAGATGGTCGAAGGTGAGCTTCTGGCCCGGCGCAGCACCCTGCGCGAGGCGTTCGGCCACATCGTTGTTGACGACGTATGGGCGATTCGCGAGCAGCGGCATCGTGGAGATCACGATCGCCATGGCGGCGAGAAAACGAAGCTTGCGCAGAACTGCCACACTGGCTGAGAACATGAACGGCTCCTTTGACCTGCTTGTGAGGCAAGGACGGACTGAGGAGCGCCGTATTACATCGCGGCGAGAATTTATCGGCCGGAACCGATGAGCACGTATCCCGACCAGTAGAACGGATCGCCGTGCTTGCCGTCGTGCAGGAGGTGGAGGCGGGCCCGGCGGAGCGCTTCCGCTTTGGCGAACCAGGTGTCGGATTGGGGATGTAGCCAGTGGCGGTAGAAATCGATCATCAAATCTGCCGCCGCCGAGGATGGCACTTTCCACTGCGTCGCCACGGTCGAGGAACAGCCGGCTACGAAGAGTGCCCACGACATGCCGATCAATCCTTCGCCCGGATGGACGTTGCCGCGCGCCGTATCGCACGCCGAGAGCACAGCCAATTGCGCGTGCAGATCGAGACGCATCAGCTCCCACGTCTCCAGGAAGCCATCCTCGGATGGATCGCCCGGCGAGGTGGCAAGGAGCAGGTGTGAATACATCGGATTGTTGTCGTCGAGCACGCCATGCGTGGCGAAGTGGATGACGTCGTATGCGCTGCTCTCGGCTTTTACGCGGCTCTCCAGCGCCTCGGCGCCGATGTAGATCCGTTTACCGTCGCGGAAAAAGCTGGCGCTGCGCTCGACCTCGCGCTCCGCGTCAGGCAACGGTCCGGCCTCGGAATCGCGGAGCTTCGCTTCGGTGACCTCTTCACCTCTGCGGAGAAGTGGGTTGGCGAAGGCGAGAAAGTTTCCCGAAGGGCGCGGACGGTCGTGCCGGACCATCTCGCGATAGACGGCGATCGATGGAGTGTAGAAGCAGGCCATCCGTTCGATGACGAATCTGCCGTCGGGCATCACCAGCGACTCGAACGGTAGTTGCCAGAGCGGGCCGTCCGGGATGATGACGATCGTCTTCACTCCCTTCAGCTCCGCCGCGGCCGGCGCCAGGATGAGATCGTAGAGGCGCCGCGAGCGGCCGCGGAAGAGGAGGTCGCGCTCCGCGAGCGCGTGTACGAGCGCTCCGGTCTCGCGCTCCAGGCGGCGCTGCGAAAGCGGGATCGTGTGAACGTGTAGCGCGCCGCCGCCGTCGCCGCGGGTCACGACGAAAATCACCATGTGCGTTTCTGTGACGAAGTATTCGACGAACGCCGCCGAGGAGTCGGGGAGCAGCGCGTACGTGTCGCGTAGTGAGAGGGCGGCGGGGGCGGCACGCTGCGCAAGGCGGGGATACTTCGAGCAGAGCTCGGCGCGGTGGTCTTCGAGCTGCCGGCGAGCTTCGCGCAGCGGCTGGGCGATCTTCTCTTCGTTGGCGGGCGATACCGCGCTCTGCATGTTCAGAGTTGCCACGCGGCGCTCGAGCGCTGCTTCGTTCTCGCGCTCGGCGGCGGTGAGGACGTTGTACTGAAGCAACTTTCCGCCGCGGAGAACGTCGAGCAGGAGTCTTCCTTTTGCTCGTTCGGCGATGACCAGTGCCTCGCCGAATCGTCGATCCTCGACGAGCATGTCCGCCAGTTCCACGTAGGCCGCGGCGCGCGATTCGAAGAAGCTCTGCCGGCGGTTCTCATCGCCGCTGAGGGCGGCGGCATTTTCCTCGGTCGTCTCGATCAGACGCCGGAGGATGCGATAGGCGGCCCCGCGCCGTCCGAGCCCGCGTTCGGCCCTCGCCGCGGTGAGCAATGGACCGGACTCGAATCCTGCGGCGAGGTCTACGGCCTGCAGCGCGACCGCGCGCGCATCGGCGTAGCGCCGCTGGCGGAGGCGAAGATTTGCGAGATCGCTGAGCGCGGCAACATGCAGACCGATGAAGTTCCCCGCGCGCGCCAGACGGATGGCTTCAGCGAGGTCCGCTTCTGCCTGCTCCAGCCGGCCCGCACGGAGGAAGCAGGTGCTCCGCGCAATGAATAGATGCGATGCCTCGTCGGGACTCGATGCGGGGCCGAGCTCGGCGATCGCTTCGGTGGTGATGCGCAGCGCTTCGTCGTCCTGCCCGAGTGTCAGGTAAGCGAAGGCAAGGGCCCAGGTTGCCCCAGGCATGCCGTCGCGGTAGCCGGCCTTTCGAGAGAGCTCGATCGAGCGGAGGAGGTGAGGGATGGCAATGTGAGCGTCGCCGCGACCGAGCGTGTACTCGCCGCTGAGATTCATCTCGGCGCCGGCGCGCGCGAAATCGTCTTTGGCTGTGGCGCGCGCGATCTCCGAGTAGTGCAGCGCTCCATGATGGTCGCCGCGATTGCTGTAGATCTGAGCGATCTGGCCCGCTGCCAGGGAGACGATCGAATCGTCTTCGAGCTCGTCGCGGAGTGCGAATGCGCGCTGGAACCACGACAACGCCTCGTCGAAGCGGTTCAGAGAGTAGAGCGCCCGGCCGACGCGCATGCATGAGCGGGCGATGGCGTCGGGATCGGAAGACGCGTCTGCGAGAGCTGCGCTCCGGTGGGCGCTGGCGAGGCTGACGGCGAGATCGTGCTTCCAATACAGGCGATGGAGAATGCTGTCGATCCCGGCCGCCAATGACAGACCAGCCGGATCGTCGATCGTCGATGCGACTCTCTCGCAGAGCTTCATCAGTGTTTCGGCGTCGTCGAACCGTTGCTGATTGGCGGCGCGCACGCCGCGCCGGCACAGGGCGCGGTTGAGCGCGGGCGTGAGCAGCCGAGGTTCGGACCGGAGCAGTTCCTCTCGCTCCGCATCGCTTCGCGCCGCGAGGAGGCGATCGACGAACGCTTCTTCACGCAACGTCCATTGCGTCACGCGCCAGCCGCCGTCCGCGCGCGCGAGCTCCAGCGTCGCCGAGTGCGGGTCATCGCGTTCCGGCATCGTGCGGCCACGCTTCGACAGCACGACATGCACATTGACAGTCGCTCGTTCGGCGGTCATCTCCAGCGAGTCGATCGTCACCTCGTGCAGCGTCATGCAGCGCGCCTGCAGGACGGGAGTCGTCTCATCGATGAACGCAGCCAGCCAAGGCGAGCGCTGGTCCCACAGCGCCAGCAGGCCGTCGAGATCGCCCGAAGCGTATGCGGAGTAGAAGTGCTGAACGGTCGCTTCGGGAGTCTCCCCGGCGGAAAGCGGCACGGTGAGGAGCGCAAGAACGACGGCAACCCACGCTCTCATTGCCCATCCCCCTGCGGCCATGCGCGCGCACTGTCGAGCAGCGCCGCTGACTGGGAGCCGGGATGCGCGGAATGATGGCGGGTGAGCTCCTCGATCGCCACCTCCTGCAAACCGTAGTGCGCGGCGAGCACGCCGAGGAGCAGGTGATCGCCGGGGTAGCGCCGGCGCGCGGAGTCGAGGTCGCGATGAGCGGCGTCATCGAGGAGATCAAAGAGCGGGGCGTGGCGTGGCGCCGGAGGAATGATCCACATTTCTTTTCCGCGGCTCGCTGTCACTTGCCAACGGTAGATACGTCCGCGCTCGAGATCGTGTTGGGGGATCCAGACGCTGGAACGAAGCGGCGTACTCCGTGCGACTTCACGGTCGCCGTCAAAGATAGAGACGGTGTAAACGGCGCCCGGCGAGCCGCTCCACCGAAATTGCGGACGGGGATCTTCGAGGACCACACCGTTCGGCGACACCGGGGTCGTGCCAGTGGCGCCTTCGCCACGCATCGTTTCCTCGGGCATCCGCAGCGTGGCGAGAATCGCAGGAGGAGCGATGCGCCCGCTGGCAACGGCAGCATCGACGAGTGCGCGCCACTCCGCGGGGCGCGCGTCCGCCGGCGGGGTGGCTGTGGAAAGGGAGATCGATGGATGCCGCACGGTCCCGGGCCGCGGTTTCGTGACTGCACTTCTGACGATGGCCGCGAGGCCGGCAACGACGACGAGCACGGCGGCTGCCGCGAGCGCGACTTGCTGCCACCGCCGCCTCCGCGGGCCTTGGCGCAGCGCGCGCAGGTCGGCGACGTCGTCCTGGCACGTGGTGCAATGCTCGAGGTGAGCGGCGGCATCGCTCATGGCGGCCGGGGAGAGGTTGCCGTCGACGTAATCCAACAGCTCGTCGCCACGCAGGTGATCGGCCAGCGTCTCATCCAGCGTTTCGCTCCACGCCTCCGCCACGGCCTGCGAATCGACGGCCTCCGCGGCTCTGGCCGCGCATTCGGAACAGCTCTCCAGATGCCGCACGACCGTCAGCGTCTCGCCCGGCGTCAGCTTGCGCTCCCACAGGCGAATCAGATCGCTTTTCATCAGGTGCGGAGTCATCGACGCTGTCTCACCATCCGGCGTGCGAGACGTCCCCGTGCGGTCTTGCGGAAGTTGATCACCTGCTGCCGGGTCGCGCCGAGCATTTCGGCGATTTTCAGATCTTCGAGCGGCAACGAGCTCCAGATCTCCGCCAGCTCCTCCGGCGTGATGCCGATGGCGGAAGCGATCTCGTCGAAACGGGCGATGCCGAGGAGGAGGAACTGCTGAATGGCATTGATGCCGTCGCCGTCGCGGAGGTTCAGGAGGAGTGCCGCCCGGTGTGGCGCCCCCAGTTGCCGGATCTCGGCCCAGATGGCTCCGAGAAACTGGCGTGCCTCGGCGCGGGCCAGAGGCTCCGGCTCCGGCTGCTGCGGCGGTTCGTCGACCGGCCGGAAGGAATCGCTGATCCCCCAGAGCGATGCCGTGGCGTCGGTCAGGGCTTCGAGCGAGACCGGAGCTCCGAGATGCTGGAAGATGGCCAGCAGCGCGGTCGCAGGCGTATCTTTTTTCAGCATGTCCGGCGTCGTGCTCTCGCGGGGAAGGTCGATTCGTTGCGTCACGATCGAGCTCCCCTCCCATGCGGCGAGTCCTGCCGCCATTCCCGACGGTGCGCTCCAGAGGCTGAAGCGCGAATCGCGCGTGAGCAGGTAGCGGAGGCGATTCTTCAATTGACTCCGGCGCGGGAAGCGGCGACGGAGGAAGTCGTACACGGTGTTGTACGTCAGCGTGGCGACATAGTCCTCGAACCGCCCGATCGAGCCCCGCTCGGCGCCGAGGAGGCGGAGCTTGCGGAGGAGCCGCAGCGTCACCGTGGAGATGACGTCATCGGCGTCCTGCTCCCGCAGGTGATGGTCGGAACGGGAACAGCGCGACACGATCTGCCGGATCAGGGGCGTGGCGTGATCGACGACCAGCTTCTCCACATGCTGGGTCCGCACGCTGTCGTTTTCCGCTCGTATGAAGGGCGCGAGGAGTGGATCATTCCGGGTGAGGAAGTCGCGTTTCGAGGCCGCATCCATGGCATTGCCTGGCTGACCGCTCACCAGCCCGTCACGGAATTCGACGTGTGAGAGCGAAGCATCCTGGGAACTTTGAAGAAAGAATGATACATGGCCCTCCCTGCCTCCCGGGTTACGGTAACTCGCCGGCCTGACCCACCCCCACCCCGATGTTCCGCCACCGCCCCTGCCGGAATCGCAACATGCTCAGCGTCGCGCGCGTGAAGTGGCCGAGGAGGATCGCGAGCCAGATGTCCGTCGGGTGCAGGCCGCGCATCGATTGCAGCACCGCGCAGATGCCGATCGGGATGACGATCTGCGAAACGATCGAGATGTAGAGCGGACTGCGCGTGTCGCCGGTGCCCTGCAGGCCGCCGGTGTAGGTGAGCGCTACGGTGACGAAGAATCCCGACACGCTCAGGAAGCGCAGCAACTGCGCGCCGATCGACGCGACCAGCGGCTCGGTCATGCCGAAGATGCCGAGGAGCGGGCCGGGGATGAGGAGGAAGGCGGAGCCGACGACGGCCGCGACGCCGAGTCCGATGCGCGCGGCGAGGGCCACGCCGTGCTTCGCGCGATCCGGTTTGCCTGCGCCGAGGTTCTGGCCGGCGATCGTCGCGGCGGCGCCCATCAGTCCGAACGACGGCCAGGTGATCAGCGAAAAGAGCTCCGTGTACCCGACCGCGTAGGCGGCCTGCGCGGCGGCGCTGTGCTGCAGCGAACCGATGAAGCGCACCAGCGTCACGCCCGCGACGTTCATGGCGATTCCCTGAAATCCGGTCGGCAGACCGAAGCGAAACAGCGAACGGATGATCTCCCCGTCGGGCGAGAGGCTCATCCCGCGATGGAAGCGGATCACGGACGACGGCCGGAAAAACATCCGCAGTCCGAACAACGCGACGATCACGTTGCTGCTGACCGTGCCGATTGCCGCGCCGGTGGTGCCGAGCCGCGGGATCAGCAGCACGTTGAAGAGGACGGTGAGGATGGTCGCGGCGACGCCGAGGCGGAGGGAAGCGCGCGCGTCGCCGGCGGCGCGGAACGCGGTGCCGACCATGAACACCATCATCATTCCGCCGATGCCGGCGAACATGATGCGCAGGAACGGCAGCGCTTCGTGCTGCACCGCGGGCGCGGCATGCACCACGTCGAGCAGCGCCGGCGCGGCGAGAAATCCGGTGATGCCCATGATCGCGGAGAGCCCGAGCGCCACGAGCAACGCCTGATAGACGACGCGATTCACCTGTTCCGGTTCATTCGCCCCCGCCAGCCGCGCCACCAGCACCACCATGCCGGTGAAGACGCAGCTGATGAAGACGATGACCACGACGATGATCTGCCAGCTCACGCCGATGGCCGCGTTGGCCGTGTAGCCGACGTAGTGGCCGACCATGATGTGGTCGATGATTCCCTGCAGTCCGGCGACGGCGTTCTGCAGCATCGTCGGCCAGGCGAGCATCCAGACGGCCCGCGCGAGCGGGCCGTCAGTGATGGAGCGGTCGAAGGATTGTGCTTTCGATTCCACCGGCGATCGTCACTCCTACCCGCCTTCTTGAGCATCGACAGGGCCGCCTCGGCGATACGATCGTAGTACGAGTTGTGGTAGCGGGTCCGCGCGTTGCCCACATCTGCGTACAAAGGCAGGGAAATTTGTGTGGAATGGAGGCGAGACTCGTCCGCCGAGGTGTATCCTCAATTCGGGTTCCCCTCGCATATGGATCCGGCGGAGCTGTTTGCTTCCCACCTGTCGTTCATCGACCGGATCACGGCCGGAGTGTGCAGTCGTGCGCGCATTTTCGGCCCCGACGCCGAGGACTTCGCCTCGGACGTGAGGCTCGCGTTGATCGACAACGACTTCGCCGTCCTCCGCGAGTTCGAGGGGCGCGCCTCGCTGCACGCTTTCCTCGCCGTGGTCATCGAGCGGCTCATGTTCGATCAGCGGTCGCGGACCTTCGGCCGCTGGACGCCGTCCGCGCAGGCCAGGCGCCTCGGCGACGCGGCGATGCTGCTGGAGAAACTGCTCCTTCGCGACCGCCGCTCGATCGAGGAAGCACTACCGTTCCTCACCGCCGCGCATCCCGAGCTGACCCGCCCGCAGATCGACCAGCTCATCGACGCGCTCCCGGGCCGCACCCCGCGGCCGCGTCCCGTGCTGCTCGACGCGGTCGTCGAAGAGACCGTCCCCTCCGCGGATAACGCCGACGAACGAGCACTGGCCCATGAGGCGGACGGACTCGCCGCGCGCACCAGCGTCGTCGTCCGCGGGGTGATGGAGACGTTCAGCGCCGAAGACCGCCTGATCATCCGCTTCCGCTTTGGCTCGTCGATGACCATCGCCGACATCTCCCGCATGACCCGCCTGCCGCAGCGTCCGCTCTATCGCCGGATCGAGAGCCTGCTGGCCGCGATCCGCCGCGCGCTCGACGACGCGGGAATCGACTCCCTTTCCGTCACCGGCCTCATCGGGGTCTCGGTGGACAACATGAACTTCGGGCTGAGCGACGCGGAAAACGGCGCGCCGCTGCAGTCCTCAGTCAATGAGGAGGCTCAATGAGCGCGGGTCGGTGTCCGTCCGCAGAAACGCTGGCCACTTTCGCGGAAGGACTGCTGACGCGCGAGGAGCTGCAGCCCGTGATCGCCCATCTCGATGGATGCCCGCGATGCCGCAGCGCGGTGGCGGGCGCGAATCAGCAACTCGGGTCGGCGCGTTGGTCGCCGTGGTGGCTCGCCGCCGCGGCGGCGGTGATGGTGGTGTTCGCTGCGATCCCGCTGTCGCGGTCGATGCGCTCGCCGGTGTCTCGGCTGGTGCGCCTCGTGCCGGCGAGCGCGCGCATCGTCGAGTCGCGCCTCTCCGGCGGATTCGCGTATGCGCCTTACGAAGGGCCGATGCGTGCGACGGATGCGGCAACGGACACGAAACGATTGAAGCTCGGCGGCGCGGCGGGGGAGATCGTGGAGAAAGCGGATCGCGATCATTCGCCGCGCGCGGAGCATGCGGCGGGAATCGCGCTGGTGCTGATCGATCGTCCGCTGGACGCGGCGACGCGGTTGCGCGCGCTCGCCGATCGCACGCCCTCCGCGCAGGTGTGGAGCGATCTCGCCGCCGCGCGTTACGCCGCCGCCGTTCGCCTCGGACGTCCGTCGCTCTACCCCGAGGCGCTCGATGCCGCCGATCGCGCGCTGCGGATCGATCCGCAATTCGCCGAGGCGCTGTTCAATCGCGCGTTGATCCTCGATCACCTCGGATTGCCGCAGCAGGCGCGCGAGGCGTGGGAGCGCTATCTCCGCGCCGATCCGTCGTCGCAGTGGGCGAATGAGGCGCGGGCGCACCTGGCGCGACTGAAGCCGGGGACGACGGAGAACGAGTTCCGCCGCGATCAGCCGCGGCTCGAGCGGAGCGCACTGGCGGGCGATCAGGCGGCGGTCGATGAATTGGTCAAGCGCTATCCGCAGCAGGCCCGCACGTTCGCCGAGGCGGAGTACCTCGGGCGGTGGGCGGCGGGCGATGCGGATTCGTTGGTGATCGCTACGCGTATCGGCGATGCACTTGCGCGATCGACCGGCGAGTCGCTGCTCATCGAGGCAGTGCAGGCCATTGATCGACACTCCACGCTCGCTTCTGCCCATGTCGCCTATCGCCGCGGACGCATCGCTTTCAGCCGCCGCGAGCCCGCCGCCGCGGAAAAAGATCTGCGCGCCGCCGCGGCGATGTTCGCGGGCACTCCCATGTCGCTCGTGGCCCGCTACTACGCGGCGAGCGCGCGCTACGACCAGAACGACGTCACGACGGCGCGACGCGAATTGGAGTCGTTGCTCGCCGAGGCCGACGGGCATCCGCAATTCATCGCCCTCGGCGCGCAGGTGCGCTGGGAGCTCGCGCTCTGCCTGATGATCAACGAGGACTTCAGCGGCGCGTCGCCGCTGCTGGAGCAGGCCGCCGCGGCGTTTCGCCGTCTCGACGAGCGGACCAACCTCGCGGTGATGGAGACGATGCTCGCCGACGCGATGACCTTCCTCGGCCGTCCCGACGACGCCTGGAGTGCGCGCATCCGCGCATTGCAGATCCTGAGCGAGGAGGGGAGAGGCACGCGCCTGCCGCTGAGCATCGGCGAGGCGGCGCGCGTGGAACTGCTCGCCGGGCGCGTCGAGCCCGCGCGCGCGCTGCTGGCGATCGAGGAGTCGGCGGTGCGCGATGTGAAGGACGACGTCCTGCTCGCCGACACGCTTGCGCGGGAGGCGGTGTTGCACACGCACCTCGGCGATGCGAAGGCTGCTGCGGAGAGCGTGCGCGAGGCGTTCGCCGCGGCGAAACGGATTCCCGATGCCGCGCTGCGCGAGCGGGCGATGGCCGATGCGCATTTCGCGGAGGGCGCGGTCAGCAATGCGGAGCGCTCGCTGACCATTGCCATCGATCACTACCGCGCCACCGGCAAGTCGGTCTTCCTCCCCGAGGCGTTGCTGCTGCGTTCGCGTGCCCGCAATGGAGCACTCGACGATCTCGACGCCGGCATCGCCGAAGTCGAGCGGCATCGCACAGGGCTGACCGGCACCGGCGTCTTCGACGCAGCGTCGTCGCTCTTCGAGGATGCGATCCGCCTGCGCCTCGATCGCGGCGACGTCGCCGGTGCGTTTTCGTACGCCGAACGCTGGCGCGGCAATGTCTCGGGGAGCGTGCTTGCGCCGGTGACGATCGATGAATTGCAGCGCCGCCTCGCCGGAACCGATGCCGCGGTGCTCGAGCTCGTCGTGTTGCGCGATGAAGTAGCCGCGTTCTGCATCACCACGAACGACGCCACGAGCGCGCGGCATCCGATCGAGGCGGCGCGGCTCGCGAAGCTGATCGACGAAGGCAACGAACGCGCGCTGTACGACCTGCTGATCCGGGCGAACGAACGGACGCTGTCGGGCGCGCGACGTGTGACCATCGTCGCCGGATCTCCACTCGATGAAGTGCCGTTCGCGGCGTTGCATGACGGACGGCAGCATCTCGTGGAGCGCTTTCCGATCGGCCTGGCGCCGTCGGCGAGTGCTCTGCGCATCGATCCGCGCTCGCCATCGCCGCATTCGATCGTCGCCATCCGTCTGCCGTCGGGTGAAGCAGAGGGCTCCCCCGCGCTCTCTGCGAGCGAGCTCGACGACATCGTCGGCTTGTACGGCGAAAGGAACGAGATTCCCGCATCGCGCGCGACATTCGCCGCGCTGCAGGATGCTGCCGCGCATGCGGATGTGATCCACATCGCCGGTCACACCGAACGCCAGCCGGGGGCGGGGGACGACGCATTGATGTTCGCGGGGACGCCCGTCTCGTGGCGGAGCATCGCCGCGCATCCGCTCTCGCGCGCCGAGGTCGTCGTCCTCGCGGCGTGCGAAACGCTGCGCGCGCCGCGGTCGCCGCAGACGCGGGCCATGAGTCTCGGCGGCGGATTCCTCGCCGCCGGCGCGCGCGACGTCATCGGCACGCTCACGCCGCTGGCCGACGAACAGGCCCGATCGATTTTCACCGCCGTCCACCGCAACCTGGCGCGTGGCCAGGATGCATCGGAGTCGCTGCGCAACGCGCAGTTGGAGGCGCTGGCCGCGGAGACGGCCGGCAGGCGCAGGACGGCGTGGCGCGCCGTCGCCCTGCTCACCACACGCATACCGCGCGCCGGAAAGTAGGGAGCGTTCATGCCTGCGATCACCGTGACCTTCTGGGGAATCTGCACCTACATCATCGACCGGCACCGTTTCGTTCTCGTCAACGCGTCGAGCGAAGTGATCAGCAGCACTCCGCATCTCGCTGACAAGGGCATCGATCCGCATTTCGCCCGACTCCACATTCGCATCGAAGACATCGTCTCGATCGGTCCTCTCCCCATCGTGTCGACCATCGCCGACGGCTTTCTGCGGATCCGACTCGATCAGGTCTCGCTGTCGATCGCCAATCCCGCCGTGCCGCAGGTGCTCGATGTGCAGAACGGCTGCGCGCCGCATCTTCGGGACTACAAGGGCACCGGCGAGCTGGGACCCGCGGCACTGGCGACGCCCGAGGGAGGCGCTGCGATCGCATGTCTTTTCGACGTCGCGCAGGGCGTGCTTCAGGGACTCAAGCGGCCTCCCGGCAACGATTCCGACTCAGGAGATCCTGCGCATCATGGCGAAGCGGTCAGCGTGCTTACGACGGAGACCGAGGGCGATCCGCAGTTGATCATCACGCCGTTCAACGGTGGGCTGTCGATGACGATCACCGTCCGCTCCGGCGCGAGCGTCCTGGTGTCGAACCTCCCCGATCCCGACGCCGGCGGCGCCGACCTGCCTGTCGATTTCCTCCTGAACTTTCTCGTCGCGGACGTCGTTCCGCAAGACGCGACCTATCCCACGAGCTCCGATGAGTACTCGTGCCCGCAGCCGGGGAGTGATCAGCACATCGAGAATGGCGGCATCGAGCAATACCTCGGGCCGGGCTGCTCGAACACGAACTATCCGTGACGCGGCAATGGGATCGTCACGGAGCAACTCCCCCTCATCCGCCTTCGGCACCTTCTCCCCCGTGCGCGGGGGAGAAGTCGTTAGCCTTCTCCCCTCCCGCGGAGGGGAGAAGGTGCCGCAGGCGGATGAGGGGTGGGTCCTTGGAGGCGAAGTCGAGGGATGACGGAAGGCTGCTACGTTCCTGTTAACGCCGGCAATTTCCTCGAACGCGCCCCTCGCGCCAAGGGGACCGAAGACGGCGCCCCCTTCGAGTACAAGGTGTGGTCAGCGACACGTACGTCCGGATCAACGAGACGTGGCTCGTCAGCGCCGGGCTGGGCTCGAAGACGATTGCGCTTGTCATGGCGTGCTCGCATTCATGACCGCCGGCCGCCGGGTGCGTTGTGCGGCTTTAGGTTTGACTGCTCCAGTCGCGGGGGACGCAGTGCCTGTGCCGAACGGGAGGTATTGAACGTTTGCGTAGAGTGCTGACGAATCCGGTACCCCGTTGGGAGCGTGTATGAAGATGCTGAAGGGCTCTCCCGCGTGTACCGGAACGCAGCAATTGCCGAATGTGACGAGCGTCGCGCCGGGAGTCAGCATTCCTGCAGTCGCGCTGATCGTGAAGGCGTCGGTCTGGATCATGGCATAGACGGGAGCGGTGGTGCCGCCCGGCACCGAATAACCCTCGAACATGCCGACGATGAATCCGTCGGCCGTCGCCGTGTAGTAATTCGTTTCGTCGGCGTCCGGCAAGGCGAGAACTTGCGCCGTGCCCAATCCATTGACGATCGTGAGCGGGCCGTTGATCGTTGCGGATGACGCGGTGATCGGTCCTGACGAGAGTGCGCCGGCCGTCGTAATCGATCCTGCGGACAACCCGCCGGCCGTCGTGATCGAGCCGCCTGTGACGGCACCCGACGCGGTCAATGACCTCGCCGGTATGTCGGGACTCGACACCGTGACGGCCACCGACTGCGTCAGCGTCACGCCGTCCTGTGTTGCCGCGACCGTGAACACCGTGTCCTCGGTCAGCGCCGGCGAGCTCCAGTAGCCGACGTCCTCGGGGGTCGCGGGCTCCGCGACTCCGCTCTGGTAGATGCTGATCTGCGACTTGATGGCCGAGGAGTCCCATTGCAGTTGCACCACTGCGCCGTTCGACACTTCGGCCACCGGTATGTAGACGCTCTCTTTGTCGGGTTGAAACCACGCCCCGAGGCCGTCGAAGAAAAAGCCGAGGGGGAAGATCCCGACGGTCAGTGCACCGCCGCCGGCGGGCAAGCCGACGAGTACTTCGTTGATGGTCACTTTCGCCGCGCCGGCGTCGGCCGGCGTGACGAAGCCGGCGATCTCCGCCGCGATCTCCGTGTTGGACAGCGTGAACCCGCTCGACGGTGCGAGCGTGAAAGTCATGCCGTCGTTGGTGAACGACCAGTCGTTGTCATTGGGGTCATAAACGGACAGCGACAAGTTGTCCGCGTTCTGCATGAGATCCGTCGCGGTGAAGGTGATCGACTTCACCGTGTAGTCCGTGCCTGCGGGAACGGTGATGAGGATCTCCAGCGAGTTGTCGGGCGTCTGTGGCGCCGTGGCCGGCGTCGTCACCAGGGGCGACGGATTCGTCTGCGCCGAGTATTTGAACTGTGTGGGGTTGGCGGCGTTTTGCTCGAAGACGATCGTGCGTGTCATGACAGCTCTCCTTCAATCGAAAGTTGCAGTAGTCCGCTGCGTGGGGCGTCATCGGAGCGACACACGATGATCGCGTGAGCTACCGGCTGAATCCACAACCTTTTTCCGTCGCAGCTGCACGCCCATCTAGCGCCGGCGCCCGCAAGGCGCCGGCGCTCCGGCGGGCGTAATTCACGATGGGCAGGTAGTCGGATTCGCAACACCTGCGCCGAATGGGATGTAGAAAAAGTAGTTCACGTCCAGAGGGCTCAGGTTGTTGCTGCCGATGATTTCGATGACGATCTGAAACTGCGTGTTTGCCGTCACGGGGACGAGGAACGTCGACGGCGTGGTGTATGGAGCGGGAGTCGACCCTGCAGAGCCGGTGAAGAAGCCGTTGGTGACGTACAGGTTGACCGCGCCGGAGTCGGGGGGATTCGTCCACCCGCCGGCGCACGCAAAGACGAATCCGTCCGCGGTCGGTATGTAGCAGCTTTGCCCGGTCATCATCGCCGGAGAGGTCTGTGACGTGCTCGGCAGAGGAAGCCTCTGAGGCGTGCCCCAGCCCTGAATCATCGTGAACGCGCCCTTGACGGTCGTCGGACCGGCGGACAGCGCGCCCGGTGTTGTGACCGAGCTTGCGGTGAGCGTTCCGCAGTCGATTGCCCCGCACTCGAGCGCCCCGGTCGTGGCAATGGAACCGGCCGACAATGCGCCGGCTGTTGTGATCGATCCGCCGGTAATCGCACCCGTCGCCGTCAATGACCGTGCCGGAATGTCGGGATTCGACACCGTCACTGCCACAGACTGCGTCAGCGGCGGCGCGCCAGCCTGTGTTGCCGCGACCGTAAAAACCGTATCCTCGTCAGCGGCAGGGAGTTCCAGTAGCCGATGTCCGGGGGAGTTTGGGGATCTGCGACGCCGCTCTGGTAGATGCTGATCTGCGACTCGCTGGCCGAGGAGTCCCATTGCAGTTGCACCACTGCGCCGTTCGACACTTCGGCCACCGGTATGTAGACGCTCTCTTTGTCGGGTTGAAACCATGCCCCGAGCCCGTCGAAGAAGAAGCCGAGGGGAAAGATCCCGATCGTCAGCGCGCCGCCGCCGGCGGGAAAGCTCACGAGATTTTCAGTGATGCTCACTTTCGCCGCGCCCGCCTCCGCCGGTGTGACGAAACCGGCGATCTCCACTGTGATCACCGTATTGGACAACGTGAACCCGCTCTGCGGCGATAGTGTGAAGGTCGTGCCACTGTTCATGAACGACCACTCGTTGTCGTTGGGGTCATAGACGGACAAGTCCAGGTTGTCCGCGTTCTGCATCAGGCCTGTCGCTGTAAACGTGATCGACTTCACCGTGTAGTTCGAGCTCGCGGGAATGCTGATGACGATCTCCAGCGAGTTGTCGGGCGACTGCGGCGCCGTCGCAGGCGTCGAGACCAGCGCCGACGGATTCGTCTGCGCCGAGTATTTGAACTGTGTGGGATTGGTAGTGCTGGGCTCGAAGATGACTGAACGTTTCATGACAGCTCTCCTTCGATCGACAGTTGCAGAAGTCCGCTGCGCAATACGGGTGGGACAGGGGAGAGACGGGCGTTGGTGTCATTGGGAGCGATGGCGTACTTCTGCCACTGCTGTTCGTCGTTCTCGAGCCACTTCCAGACCGCGCCCGGCTCGCGCCGCGTCGGCAGGAGGATCGTCGGTTTGCCCGTGGCGGCCGGCTGCTGATCGGTGAGCGCGCCCTCGACGCGGAAGGTCACGTTCATGTTCGACAGTGCCGCGCTGACCAGTTCCTGTGGCATCGAGACGGTGACCGCGGGAAGGATGCCGGTCGTGGCGTTTACGCTGGCGCGCGGATCGACGAGCATCGAGACGTACGTCGGGCCCTTTCCGTCGAAGCGTTTCCTGATGTAGTTCCCGAGGCCGATCAGTTTCAGGTAGCCGTCGCTCGTCGCGCCGCTCTCCTGCACGACGTTGAACGTCTCGTAGTCGTCGAACATGAAATAGCCGATCAGTCCATCCTCGAGCTGCGTCACGTCGCCGAGCTGAATGCCGAATTCGAGCGCCTCGACCTGCTGCTGATGTTTGAAGGTGAACTGCCAGCTCGGATCGTTGGTGGGCGCACCGTCGAGCAGGAACTGCAGGCCGGCGCGGACCATCGCCAGCGGGCGTCCGATGAAGACCGCGAGGTTCTGATCGAACGACGCGGAGGAGGGGAGGGTCGTCCAGAGCGTGTCGTCGATGATCTGCAGGAACGTCTCGAGCTCCGCCGCGCTCTGTTCGCTCAGCTTCAGCAGGAACCGGCCGAAGTGCGGGATCTTCTTCGCGATCTCCGGCAGCCCGCCCGTGTACCGGCTGAACGGGTTGTTGTTCCAGGTGACCGCCGGCTGATCGGACGTCGAGATGTCGATGCCCAGCTCGCCGAGGAGCGTGCCCGAGGGATCGAACGCGAGCAGCCCGTTGTCGAGGATGTTCGGGATCACCCAGCCGCAGATCGGATTCGCGTTGCTCCCCGGTCCGACCGGCTTCGAGTCGTCGATCGCGGAGACGAGCGAGAAGTCGAGCTGGCCGGGCTGCAGCAGCGCCGGCGGGAGAACGAACGGGTTCGACGGCTTCTCGGCGACCGGTATCGCCGCGGTGACGGCGATCGGAACGCGCCCGGTGATGCCGACGGTCGAAACGATCGCCGTCAGTTGTGTGGCGCTGACGAATGTCGTCACCAGTTGCGCGCCGAACCAGTTGATCGTTGCATCCGCGGTGAAGCCCGTGCCGTTCACGGTCAGGTTGAAGCCGTCGAGCGAGACCGACTGGATGGTCATCGGCGATTGCGTCTTCGGACTGACGATCGCGGTGCCGGACTCGATGTCGAGCAGCGCGTCGTTCGAGCTCATGAGCGGCTGAAACTCCGGCGGCCCGAATACCGTCACTTTGCTCGTGGGGTCGATGAGGTCGAGTGACTGGCCCCACTCGTCGATGACCGTGAGCTCGCTCAGCACGAGCTGGCCCGAGCGCCACAACTGGAATCCTGTCGGTCCCGCCGGCGGCGACGTCGGAACGGGACCGAGTTGAGGCGGATAGCCGCGGGCGCCGGCGAGTAGCTCAGTGAGCGTCGGCTCGGTGTGGAACGTCGTCGACGCGGGGCTGAGGAACGCGCCCGGCTGGCCGAGGAGCAATTGCTCGTTGAATCCGTCGAGCGACTGCGAGAGGAGATCCCACAGTCCGTCGTCGAGCAGCGCCTGGAAGGCGTCGGGGTCGATGGTGGGGTTGTTGTTGATGAACGCCTGCACGCGCGCCTGCATGTTGAAGGCGGCGGTCGGCGTCAGCACGATGATGCCGTTCGGTCCGAGGCTCGTACTGGCGCCGCCGATCGGCTTGCCGTTCCAGGCGTACTGTCCGTCCTGGAACGTCCAGTTCTCGCCGTAGCTGCCGTAAGGAATCGGGGTGTAATCGACGGCCCACCGGAGCAGCAGCGGGTGCCACGGATTCTCGGTCCACTGCTGTTGGGCCACCGCGGCGGGGATGGTGCCGTCGGGGTAATTCGCCACCGCCTGTCCGCTGATCTGCTGCGCGATGGCCGCCGCCTCCGAGGGTTGGCCGAGTGCGTTGGCGATGATCGTCGCGTTGTTCGGATCGAGCAGGAAAAACTCGACGTTCAGCGACTGCATCACGCTCGTCCACCACGCCGGCGGCCCGCTGATATTGCCGAACGAAGGCTGCGGGATCGAGGAGTCGTCGAACGTGTTGTTGTCGTACTGGAACGCGGAGATCAATTCATCAGGGAAGCGGCAGGCGACCTGTTTCGGCGTGCGCGCGATGTTGGTGGAACCGGCGCCGGAGATCAGGATCACCGGGTTGTTGACCTCGTAGAACGACGGGGCCGATGAGCGCTTCAGGCGCCGGTTGACCGGGAGTCCGTGGATGGCCGCGTAGGCGTTGATTGCGGCCTGCAGCGCTTTCGGCGTGTTGCCCGAGGGGACGGGGCTGTTCTTCACCTCGTTCATCAGCTGCACGATCTGCGCGGCGATCGAGCCTTTATGCGTCGGATCGAGCTGCTGCTGGACCTCCTGCAGCGTAATGATCGATCCGCTGGGCGGCGGAGAGCTCTGCATGTTCACGAACTTCCACCACATCAGGTAGAGCTCGTCGCGCAGCGTGTCGAGCCGGAGGAGTTTCTGATCGAGATCCCGCTGCTGGGCGTTCAGCGCGGCCAGGATCGCCGCTTCTTTCTGCAGCTCGTGATGCGACGGCGGCTTGGAATGCTTTGGATGCTTGCCTTGCCGGTCGGCGACGATCGTCCAGGTGTAGCCGCCGGAGTAGCGCTTGAAGAAGCTCCCCTGGATGGCCTGATCGAGCATCGCCTCGCCGTCGGTCTGATCGAGGTTCTCGACCATGTCGAGCTGCAGCGCCTCGAGCAATTGCGTGTCGAGATTCGGACTGACCGCCTGAATCAGCGCGGTGAGCGCCTCGGTCGACGTGTTCCCCATGGCGATGCCGATGCCGCTCGCCTCGGTCGGTTTCGCCGCGGGAATCGGCTTGTCCTCCGTCCACTGCACGCCGTCGATGAAACCGGAGACGACGGTCGCCGTGGCGTACGTGCTCGCGTCGTTGTCGCTGACCTGCCAGCCGAGGGCGTTGATGACATCCGTGAATGACGTCTCGGACGTGACTTTGGAGAGCGGGTCGTCGTCCGACTCGGAGAACCATCCCGCGACGATGTAGCTGAACGTCTGATCGGGCACGCCCGGCGCATCGAAGTCCAGCGTATCGACGAACGAGAAGACGCTGTTGCACGACGGCTGGAAATAGGCGAAGGCGTGATTGCCGGGAGCCACGGCCGTGAGATGCCGCGACGGCCCCGGATCGGACCAGCCGCCGGAGACCGGAAGCTGAACCGGGACGCCGATCTGGATCTGCTGGTTTGCCTCGTGCGGTGCCGGCTGGCCGAGGTAGTTGGCGCCGTCCTGAGCTCTCGGCCGCAATCCTTGTTGCGTGTTCAGTTGATCGCTCGAGACGATCCAGGCGGTTGCGGTGCGGTTCGCCGCATCGGCGCCGCCGTAGCGGACGACCAGCCAGCGGTTCGGCACCGGCGGAAAGACGGTCCGTCCGCCCGCGCTGTCCTGCACGCCGTTCGTGAATGCCGCGGGCAGCCGCCACTTCAGATAAACGCCGTAGAAGGGCGCCGGGTTCTCCGGGCTTTGCGGCGACATGAGCCCCTGCTGCGCGCTCGTCAACTCGTTGATCATCCCGAAGTAGTTCATGCCGTTCGACACGTACTCGGGGAGACCGGTGTAGCTGTTGACGACGAACGCCTCGACGGTCATCGGGACGATGAGAGGAGTCTGTTCAGACATGACGTCCATCCTTCACTGTTGATTGTTGAAGGTCAGTTGGTAGGGCGCGCGGACCATCTGCACGCCGAAGTCGCCGGGGCCGGCGTTTCCGAGCGCGGCGGCCAGATCCGAGACATCGAACACGCCGCCCACCGCGCCGCTCGCGGGCGGGCGGAACTGCGGTGCGACCGCCGCCGCGCCGCTGTCCGGCATGCCGATGTTCGCACCGCTCGTATAGCGCGGAGTCACCTGCAGCGTCGATCCGTCGACGTCCATCCCGAGCTGGATGCCGTGGTACGGCTCGGAGAGCGTGACGCTGGACGGCACTTCGTTGAAGAGCACCAGCCGGACGCCGGTGGAGAGCGTGGCGTCGCGCACGACGGCGAAGTTGGCGTCCCCCGTGCCGCTGATCAGCATCGTCGGCCACGTGGAGACGAGCTGGGAGCGGACCAGCACGCCGGCCGCGGGATAGACCGCGGTCGCCAGGAACTGCTCGCGGATCAGCGCGTTCGCGGCGAGGCTTCCCGCCCCCTGCAGCGCGATGCTCGTCGCGCCGGCGATGAGCGCGTCGATCCATCCCCGATCGACGACGAAGAAGCGGATCGACTCCACCGGCAACATCGCCGGATACGGCACCAGGTGCGAGAACGGCACCGGCACGAGGTTCACCAGCGATGTGAGCCAGTTCATCACCGGCGGCAACGAGCTCCCCACGTTCTCCGCGATCGCCTCGCGCACATCCGCCCGCGCCAGCAACTCTCGCGGATGCACACGCCGCCGAACCTGCTGTCCGCCGTCCGCTGTCCGCTGTCTGCTCAACGCTCCCCGCAGCTGGCCCCCCATCGCCCCGAACCGCCGCCTCGTCACATCCGCCGCGAGGAGCGCGCGCGGATCGTCGATGCCGGCGAGATGCGGCATCGCCATCCGCTGGGCCAGCGTCGCCGCCGCCTGGAGGATCGCCTGCTGCGTGCCGAGCATCCCCTGCGCGAAGTGCGCATCGGCCATCGCCCGTGCCCGTCCGAAGTTCCAGGCCGCCGCGTAGCTGAGATCGAACAGGCCGTAGGCACTGCTGTAGATCGCCAGTGCGTCGGCGCTCGTCGCGCTGCTGGCCGGAACAGACGGATTGCCGACCGGCGGAAGCGTTTGCGCCTGCACCGGGCTGAACGGACCGCGATACCACGCGAAGGTCTCGTCGCCGGACGTGGTGACGAACTGCAGCGGAGCGTAGCCGTCGCTCAAACGATTGGCCGCTTCCTGCGGCGCGTTGCTCAAAGCAGGCAGCGTCAGAGCGTCCACATTCAGACTGGTCAACAGCGTTTCGAAGTTCAACGACGGCTGCGGCACCGCCACGAACGACCAGTTGTAGAGCGTGACGAGCTGCACGGTCTGCGCGTTCGAGGGGAGCGAGCCCGGCGAGAGATACGTCGAGAATCCTTCCAGAGACACGAGGTGCGCGTAGAACTGCATCGGCGCGTTGCTCGACGGATCCTGCGGCATCCGGTTGGCCAGCAGCACGGAGGCGTTGCCGGTCCCTTCCGCCGCCGAGGAGATCGTTTGCGTGTGCGCCATCAGCCGCAGGTCGGCGAAGGCCGGCATCACGTTGTTGAACGTCGCAGCGGAGATCTGGATGGTCTGGCACTGAGTGTTCAGGACCGACGGGTCGACGTCAGACGTGCCGATCGCCGGTCCGATGTTCGCGCCGCTCTGCCCGATGCCGATCAGCTCCTGGACGCTCATCGAGCTGACCGTGTTGTTCGGCAGCTCGTTTTTTTCGGCGAACACGATGAGTGCCATCCATGGTGTGCTGTCCGTCGACGTGCCGCCCGGCACGATGTTCCGCTCCCACGGAAGCGCCTCGTCGTCGAGCACGATGTGCGGCAGGATGCAGTATCCGCTCCCCGCATTTCCGCCCGTCTGCGGATACGTCTTTTGCACGATCGACGGATCGATCGTGAACTCCGGCGCGACGACCGAAAACGGCTGCGGCACCGTGAACGCCTCTGCTTGCGGCTTCGTGGAGCTGGCATTCACGGTGTGCGTGAGGATCAGTTGGTAGTTCTGGCCGGCTGGCAGTGCATTGCCGAACGAGTCGGCGAAGGTCAGCGTTTCGTTTGGCGCATTCACGATCGGCTCCTCGTCAGACGAGCATCGGCTCGGCAGTGAACGTGCTGCCGGCGTCGCTCGCGAAGTGGGTCATGTCGTCGTTGCTGAGATTGGGGATCGCCACGGTGAGGGCGTTGAAGATTGCGGTGCGGGCGTTGATGTTGGTTTGCGATGCGATTCCGTCCGCGATCGTCGATACGACGTCGAGCGGATTGCCCGGTGCGGCGATCGACGGACTGCCGCCGAACTGCACCGGGACACCCGGGAGCGTGCCCCCCTCCAGGTTTGTCAGCGGAATGTTCGGACTGGCGTTGACCACGGCCGGCGCGTTCGCAGCGATCGAGAGGCCGGTGCAGTAGCCGCCGGCGAGCGGGGAAGACTGCTGCGTCCCCCAAATCGCTCCGGGGAGTTTTCCCTGCGCGGACGAGGTCACGGTGAAGTACTGCGTGATGTCGTTGCCGTTCGCGTCCTGGATCTGGACGGCGTGCGTCGCCGTGACGCCCTGCCAGTCGCTGTCGAGCGGCACGACGTTGAACGTATCCGCGCTCACCGTCCCCTGGCCCGCCTGGCCGGCGTCGTAGGAGTTCGCCGGAATGGCGGACGAGGTGTTGAAGGCGAACTTTCCGGCGCGCACGATCCACGTCGGCGGGGTTGGATCGCCGTCGTCGTTCGTGCTGCTGATGTTCGCCGGCACGGATGCGGTCAGCCCGGCCGCCGGCGCGATCGAAACGGGACTCGGCGGAAGCACGCCCTGCACATCCGTCCAGCTCATCGTCCCGGCGGATTGCGGCTGCTCGCCGAACGGAATGGTGAAGGAGATGATCGACCAGTCGACCGAGACGGTGCCGCCGGTCGGCGGTCCCCACAGCTCGAGGTCGCAGCCGAGCTCCACGCTCATCGTCATGGTCGCACCGAGGAAGTCGAGCGTGTACGACGCACCGATGTTGATGCCGATCCCCGCTTTGAACTGGAACGGCACCCACTGCACCAGCATGTCGGCATGGGCGTCGAACCACGCCTTGAGGTTGCCCGAGCGGTAGACCGCATCGAGGTCGCCGCCGACCATGAAGGCCGCCGGCGTCAACGCGAAGTAGGCGCCGCCGCTGATGGAGATCGATGAGTCGAGCGACCAGTCGAAGCCGACCTGCGGAACGGTGGGGTAGTACGACGGCACGACGAAGCCGGGGTTGTAGCCGCCGAGGGTGAGCACGAAGTCGCCGGCGTTCGGATTCGAGCCGAACCAGCTGAAGAAGGCGAAGCCGCCGGTGAGCACGCAGCTTTCGCTGAGCAGATACGAATTCGGCGAGAGTTGCGCCTGCACGGCGAACACTCCCTCGGACGGCGCGAGCCGCGCGAGCAGATCGAGCTCCACGTACGCGTACGTGCCGAGGGCCTTCTGGAGAGCCGGGCTGTTCGGGAACGACCCCGACGACTGGCCGATCAACGCGATCACCAGCTCGCTCGAGTCCTCCACCACCAGCAGCGCATCGGTGGTGATCATGTTGAAGCTCGAGGCGTTGATCCCCGCCGCGCCCCACCACGCCCCCTTCGAGCTCGACACCCATTGCACCGGCTTCGAGCCGAGCATCGTGTCGAGCACCTGGATCGGCTTCGCCGACAGATACGTCTTGTCGCCGAGCATTTTCAGGAAGGGGAAGTCGGCGACCTGGTCGATCGTCGGCACCGTCAGCGCGGAGTTGAATCCGCCGCCCAGGGCCGCCGCGGTCACGCTGAAGGAAGGAGGCCCGCCGAATTGCGTGGCCAGGTCGGCGAAGAGAAACGCGGAGGGGAATGACGGATTGCCCTGCTGGCTGTACGCCCCCGCGATCTGCGCGGTGAACTTGCTCGCGCCGACGGTGAGCTCGCCCCCGAAGTCGACGTCGCTGCTCCCCGGCTGAGCGAGATTGACCAGCGCTCCGGAGAGCGTCAGCGGCGACTTGTTGAACGTCACCGCGCCGCCTTGAATCGTGAACGACGGCGTGATCGACGACTGGCCGATCGTCAGCAGCATGCCGAGACCTTGCAGCTGCATCATCAGCACATCGACGTTGATGGTGGCGTCGATCTCGAACCAGACGGCATTCTGATCGGCGAGATATTTCGCGCCGATCTTCTCCATCACCGTCGAGCCCCACGTCTGCTGGACCGTGAACCAGACCGTGCCGTCGCTCGTCGACGACATCTGCACCCCGCCCGAAGAGCCGCTGACCGGGCCCGTGGGAGGAAGCGAGAAATTCATCGGCTGGCTCGAGCCGAACGTCATCGAGCCGCTGATCGAGGGGCCGCTCGGATCGACGTTGATCGAGACAGTGATCGCTCCCGCCGCGGCGATGTCGCCTCCGATGAGCGGGAGGTCACTGAGTGAATACGGACCGCCGGTCAGCAACACGGCGGTCTGTTTGTCGGGGAGCGTGGCGATCGTGCGCGTGGACTCGGACGTGTCTTCGATCATGGCTGCCGATCTCCTTTGGCAGCTAAGGACTGCAACGGGTCAGCGTTTTTCCCCGTTGAGGCAATGACCCCCATCATTGTGACGAATGCACAGTCTTCGCTGGGCTCGTGACCGAGTGGCGTGTCCGCCCGTCACGGCGCCGCAGGACGCGGGCGCCGACCTTCCTTCACATCACACCGGTAAATGTCGATGGCAGGAGGCTTCATGCGAACAGCGGCAAAACCGAGAGCAGCAACCCTTCTGATCAACCTCATCGTTTGGTTGATCAGCGTCCTGCCGGCGGCAGCCGGAGTGAAGGGCGCACGCGGTACCAACGGCCAGCACACGCGGCCTTTTTACATCGTCGGTCACAACACAAACCAGCTCACGGAGGTCGATCAGGCTCTGGCCGCCGGGGCGAATGCCCTCGAGCCCGACATCATGAAGTTCAGCGACGGCACGACGGTCATCGGTACGAGCGATCACGTGAATTCTCACGCGGGCGCCTCGGGGCTATTCGTGTACCACGACGACGTAACCATTACCACCCGGCTGCCCGTGACTGTCGAAGCGTACTTCGACCACTTACACGACGCAGTCCTGCGTGGCTCCAACATCGCCTTGATCACTCTCGACATCAAGACACCCGCCGCAATGTATGTGCATCAACTGCGAGATGCCGCGCGCTCGCACCTGAATCATGGCGGTGTACGCGTCAACGTCATCTATAGCGTCGGCACGCTCGATGACGCCGTTTTTTTCAGCGGATCTGACTTTCTGTCTTTGCTGTCACCCTCTTTTTACGGCCAGCCTCCCTTCCCGTCGACACTCGAAGACAACGAGGGAATCATGGTGGATGGCGAAAATGAGGCCCCCACTGTTCTCAATGCGCTTTTGACGTACGGCGGCATTCGACACGTGGCATTCGGGAATGGGAGTCTCGGAGTCAGCCACGGGCTCGCGCCGAACGTCGTGCCCAGCCTCGACACGGCATCGTACCTGCGCGCGGCTGAATACTGGGACGAGGATCAGTACACCAACGGCGGCACCGGCCTCGGAGTGGCCATCCCTTATGCTTATCCAATTCCCATCGGTTCCTCTACCGCGATCAGTGGAACAGCTTCGGCGCTCCTCAATGACGTCGACGGACTCATTCCCGATGCAGACATACAGCCCCAGATTTTCTCAATGACCGTGGACCAGATCAGGTACCTCAGGACTTACATCGACGCCAATCCAGACCGTTATGTCGCGACGGCGGCTGATAATCCCTTCTATGTGCCACCCGAGGCCTACGCATTGGCGGTCGCGACGGACTCGGGTCTGTTCGCCGGCACTAAGGACACGATTACCTTCACGCTGACGGGCACAGGCGGTGTTGCCTCCATCGCCGTCGACGGAGACTTTCTGCATCGCTTTCATCCCGGTGAGATGACGCACGTGACCTTGCCGAGCAAAAATCTGGGTAAGTTGACGGGCATCCAGCTATCTTCCAGCGGAACAGACGACTGGGACCCGACGACGATCCAGATCAACAGCATTCGATGGGGTATCCCGCTCCTCGGGCCGACGATGTTCGGCACGAACCCCAACCCGATCGTCCACTTCACCGGCGCCAGTATCAACTCGAGCCAGCCTTCATCGGTACCCATTGTCGGTGCCGGCCACGATGCCGATGTGACTCCGCCGTACGCCAACCCCACCGTGGCTCCCTCGCCCAATACCGCGGGATGGAACAACTCTGATGTCACGGTGACCTGGAATTGGGCGGACGAACCAGGCGGCAGCGGCCTCAGGACAGTGGTCTGCACCAATGCGAGCGTCGACGGCGACGAAGGTGTCTATTCTCTACAGACGACCTGCAGCGACAAGGAAGGCAACGAGGGTGTGGGCTCGCAGGTCGTCCGGATCGATGAGACTCGTCCCACCGTTCAATGCGGCGTCGCGGATGGCGCATGGCACAGCGACAATGTATCGATCGCCTGTAACGGCTCCGACGGCGTTTCCGGTCTCGCGAATTCCGCTGACTCGAGCTTCAACCTCGTTACAGTCGTGCCCTTCGGCATGGAAACCGATCATGCATCTACAGGCTCCCGCACGGTCTCCGATCGGGCAGGCAACAGCACTGTGGCCGGGCCGGTCAGCGGCAACAAAGTCGATAAGAAGGCGCCGGTCATCAGCATCGACCAACCGGCGGCGGCCACGCCATACACTCACGCCGACACACTTCATCTCGCATACCGCGTCACCGACGCAGGCTCCGGCGTGGCGTCCATTGTGGCGACTCTGAACAATAGCGCGACTGTTGCCGGCAGCGGCCTGCTCAGCGGCCGGGACATCCCGCTGCTCACGTTCACCCCGCTCGGGCAGAATCGATTCGAGATTCAGGCTGCCGATCACGTCGGCAACAAGAGCGTGTCAGTTGTGACCTTCGACATCATCGCCACACCGCAGAGCCTGATGGCCGACCTTTCGCAACTGCAGGGCAATGGTCTGGATCAACGCGGCAATTCTCTGTCGTCGAAACTCGCCGAGGCGGCAGGCCTCTTCGCGGCAGGCAATTGCGCGGCTGCCAGGCAGGTATACAACGCCTTCATCAACGAAGTCGCGGCCCAAACGGGCAAATCGATTACGCCCGCCGCAGCGACGATCCTGATCGGCGACGTGCAATATGTCAGCAGGCAATGCCGGTAACGAGAGCTAACCCGCGGCGCGATCGAAGGCCAGGGCCGCCGCCGCGTTCTCCGCGGCGCGCTCGACGTACACCGCCGCGCGGGCGGGGAGGCCCGCCGCGAGCAGCAAACGTGACCGACGCCGCATCTGTCGGAATCCACTGACAGAACTCCTCCAATCCTTCCTTGTGATCGCGGCTCCTTTCCACTACTATCCCGCGCACTCCAAAATCCCAGCCGTAAACCCCGCTTTGCGGCAATCCCTCCATTCGCACAAGAGAGGTCCGAAATGGAAGTTCGTTCCACGTGTAGTCGTGGCAGTGCCACACTCATCGCGGCCGTCGTCGCGTCGGTTCTCGCATTGCCGGCGCTCGGACAGGTCCTGGTCTTCGGGCCGAAGACCTACAACCGCGCCGCCGGGCAAAGGCAGGCGGTGACCGAGACGTTCGCCGCGTCGGCATGCGACACCGATCCGCGCGCCACCTGGACGCTCGTCCTGACCAACGGCGCGCCCGACGGCTCGCAGCGGATGAGCAGCGGCACGATCACGTTGAACGGTATCGCCGTCATCACGTCGAACGATCTCAATCAGCAGGTGGCCACGGTCGAGCGGAGCGTGCGGCTCGTGGCGACGAACACGCTCGTCGTCGACCTCGAAGGGGGAAAGAACGACGGCAAGGTCTCGATCGTCATCCGCCGGCGCATCGACATCACCGAAGCGGTGGTCGCGGACACGAAGTTCACCACCACCTCCGCCAAATCCGACACCTTCCGCAAGACCTTCGCCGCGTCGAGCCTCGGCGACACCTTCACGCTCATCCTGCGCAACGGCGACGGCACCGCGAGCTCCGTCGTGAAAAGCGGCTCCGTCACGCTCAACGGCAGCGAAGTGGTCAGCAGCCAGGACTTCCCGGCGAGCGGCGAGCTTCGCCGCGACGTCACGCTCGCCGCATCGAATGAATTGATCCTCACACTCAACGGCGACCGAGCCGGCGAATTCGTCACCGCCGGAATCATCCGGCACGTCACCGACACCACCGGTCCCGCGATCACCTTCGACAATCTGCGCGAGGGACAGATCTTCGGCGCGACGCCCGCGTCGATCACCGGCACGATCGCCGATCCCTCCGGCGTCGCATCGCTGACGATCAACGGCACCGCCGTGACGATCGGCAGCGGCGGCGCGTTCACGGCCGACGTCCCGCTGCAGATCGGCGCGAACCGCGTCGTCGTCGACGCCGCCGATTGCAACGGCAACACGACGCATCTCGAATTCAACGTTCGCCTCGACGATCGACCGGTCGTGATCATCACCACTCCGGCGAACGGCTTCGCCACTCCGCAACCCTCGCTGCAGGTCAGCGGCACCGCGGTCGACGACGGCGGCATCGCAACCTTCACCGTCAATGGACAACCGGTAACGCTCGGCGCCGGCGGCGCGTGGTCGACGACCATCGCGCTCGGCCCGGCCGAAGGTGCCGTCACGGTCACCGCATCCGCCACCGACCTCACCGGCAAACAGGGAAGCGCCAGCATCCAGGTCAGCTACGACAAGTCGGCGCCGCTCATCGCGCTCGGCGAGCCGCCGTCGACCGTCTACGGCAACGCGCTGCTCGTCTTCGGTCACGTCACCGATCAGTTCTCGCGTGTGGCCACCATCACCTGCAATGGCACCGCGGCACTCGTCGACGGCGACCTGTTCAACTGCACGCAGCCGCTCACGCCGGGCGATAACACGATCACGGTCGCGGCGAGCGACGTTGCCGGCAACGCGACCTCGGTCAGCCGCATGGTGAAGTCGATCGTCGACAACGAGCTCCCGACGATCACCGCGACCGTCACGCCCCAGCCGAACGCCGCCGGCTGGCTGCGCAGCGCCACGATCAGCTACCAGTGCAGCGACGCCACGAGCGGCATCGCCTTCTGCCCCGCGCCGGCGCCCGTCACCGGCGACCAAGCCGGCCTGGTCTTCAAAGCGAAAGCGGCCGACAACGCAGGACACGAGAAAGAAATCTCCGTCACGCTGAACCTCGACACGACGGCGCCCGATCTCGCGATCGCCTCCGCACCGAAACTCGTCCGCACGTCGACGCTGACGCTCACCGGCACCGGACACGACAACGCCTCGGGACTCGCCGCGGTGACCTGCAACGGTGCCGCGGCGACGCTCAGCGGCGATTCGTTCACCTGCTCCGCGACGCTCGTCCGCGGCGGCAACTCGATCAAAGTCGGCGCTACCGACAAGGCGGGCAACTTCACGCAGCAGGTCCTTGGCGTGATGCTCGACAACGTCGCGCCGGCGATCGCGCTCGACACTCCCGACACCGGGCAGTCGCTCAACGCGGCGACCGTCGACGTCACCGGCAGCGCGAGCGACGACGACTCCGTCACCTCGCTCACCGTCAACGGCACCGGCGTCGCGCTGATCGATGGCGCCTTCGAGACGACCGTTGCGCTGACCGAAGGATCGAACACGATCACCGTCGCGGCGACCGACCCGGCCGGAAATCGCACCACAGTCACCCGCACCGTCACGCGCTTCACCGTTCCGGCCGTCGCCATCACCGCGCCCAACGACTTCGCGGTGGTCGGCACCGCGACGATCACGGTCAGCGGCACTGCGGGTCCGAGCGTCACCGCGGTCGACGTCAACGGCAGCAAGGCGCAGATCTCGGCCGGCCGCTTCACCGCGAACAACATCGCGCTGCAGCAGGGCCGCACCGTCATTACCGCGACGGCGCGCGATGCATCGGCGCGCGTTGCGACATCGACGATCCAGATCTACCGCGATTCCATTCCGCCGCGCGTCACGGTCGTATCCCCGGCCGAAGCGTCCACCGTCGGCCAGGCGAACATCACCGTCTCCGGCAACGTCGACGACATCGTCGTCGGCACGATCAATCCGGGACAGGTGCGCGTCACCGTCAACGGCGTCGCGGCCACCGTCTCCAACCGCGCGTTCACCATTCCGGTGACGCTCGTCGCCGGCGCGAACACGCTCACCGTCGTGGCCACCGACCAGGCGAACAACAGCGCCACCGTCGCCGCGCACGTCACGTATGCCGCGGCGCAGCCGCGCATCGTCGCCGTGTCGGGCGGCAATCAGAGCGCGGTGATCGGCGCGGCGCTGCCGGCGCCGCTCGTCGCGCGCCTGCTCAACGCGGCGGGACAGCCGGTCGCGAACGCGAAGCTCACCTTCACCGTCGTCGAGAACGACGGCACGCTCGCCGGCACCGGCGCGAGCGGACGAAGCATCGAGCAGACCTCGAACGCGCAGGGCGAAGCGTCGGTCGTCTGGACGCTCGGCCATCGCGCAGGCAGCGGCAACCAGCGCGTCGACGTCACCGCGAGCGGGGCGACTCCCGCCGGCTTCGTCGCCACGGGAAGCAATGCCGCGCCGTCGCTGATCGTCGTCGACTCCGGCAACGGCCAGTTCGGCGCGGTCTCCGCTCCGCTCTCCCGCCCGCTCGTCGCGATCGTCGTCGACAACGGCCACAACCGCATCGGCGGCGTGCCGGTCACATTCCGCGTGACCGACGGCGGCGGCAGCTTCGATGGCGCGCAGTCGGTCGTCGTCACCACCGATAGCGACGGCCGCGCGATCGCCCGTCCCACGCTCGGACCCGGTGCAGGCCAGGACAACAACAGCGTCACCGCGAACGTCGACGGCAGCTCGTTCACCGCCACCTTCACCGCGTCGGGCCGCGTCGCCGGAGCGGCGTCCGCCACTGCCATCAGCGGCGTCGTGCTCGACAACGTCGACAAGCCGATCCCCGGCGTCTCCGTGCGCGTCGACGGCACGTCGCTCGTCACGCAGACCGACGCGCAGGGGCAGTTCCGGATCTCCGGCGCGCCGGTCGGCTACGTGCGGCTCTTCATCGACGGCAGCACCGCGCAGCGCACGGGCACGTGGCCGACGCTCGAGTTTGCGCTCTACACGATCGCCGGTCAGGACAACCCGGTCGGCATGCCGATCTACCTCCTGCCGATCGACGTACGGCGCGGCCTCTTCGTCGACGACACCACCGGCGGCACGCTGACGCTCCCCGAGCTTCCCGGCTTCTCCATCAACGTGAAGCCCGGCTCGGCGACGTTCCCCGGCGGCGGCCGCACCGGCACGGTGTCGGCCACGCTCGTTCACTACGACAAGGTTCCGATGACGCCCGCGTTCGGCCAGCAGCCGCGCTTCGTCGTCACCATTCAGCCGGCCGGCACGCATTTCGATCCGCCGGCCGCCGTCACCTTCCCGAATCTCGAAGGTCTTCCCGCCGGCTCGATCACCGAGCTTTTCTCCTTCGATCACGACCTCGGCCAGTTCGTCTCCATCGGCAGCGGCTCGGTCACCGAGGATGGATCGACCGTGAAATCCGACCCGGGCGTCGGCATCATCAAAGGTGGCTGGCACGGCTCCGGAAATCCCGCGCCGACCGGACAGGCGGGGAGTTTGACCGTGTCGCTCTCGGGGCGGTTTGCCAATGGGTTCGACCCGAATCAGTCGACCGCGGCGCCGGTGTCCTCACGCCGCGCGGCGACGAATCGCGTGAAGCTGCGCGCGCGCAGCAACGCGGGAGCGGGCGGAACGCCGGACGACGTCGCCCTCGGCTCGACCTACGAGCTCGTGGCGCAGGGAGCGGGCGCCGCGAACGGGCGCTACATCAACTGGACGCCGGTCGTCGATCCGTCCGACCCCGACAGCAATCCGAACGCGGCGCAGTTCATCACCCAGCCGACCTGCGACGGTCA
>Ga0193696_1000088_pt1 | contig 41477 bp, 57 predicted proteins | sample L3m1metaG_FD_145074 | JGI IMG/M metagenome (GOLD analysis project Ga0193696, IMG submission 145074) | Soil microbial communities from a riparian zone of the East river system, Colorado, United States - L3m1 | ecosystem: Environmental > Terrestrial > Soil > Riparian zone | place: USA: East River... | reverse complement strand
CCTCATGAGGAGTGGTGCACCCATGGCGCGTAACACCAACCGGCAGGGCGCCAACTTCGAGCTCCGGGTCATGGCGGACCTGGAAGAACACGGGTACACGTGCCTGCGCTCTTCCGGGTCACGCGGGGCAGTGGACGTGGTAGCGGTCACGGCCACGGACTGGTGGCCGAAGGATGAGAGCGACTGCTCGAACTTGCTCTTCATTCAGTGCAAGATCACCAACCCGGTGATCTCCCCGGCTGAGCGGCTGGCCGTGCAGGACCTGGCCCTGCGGGCCGGAGCGCTCCCCCTGGTGGCCCACTGGGCCAAGCACGAGGACACCGGCCGCGTCGGGGTCAAGTACAGGCAGCTGACGGGCCCCGGGCCCAAGGACTGGGCTCACTGGGTGCCCGGAGAGGACAACTGATGACCGAGATCTTCCGTCACACCGATGGAGACGGAGACCGCCTGCAGATCAGGGTTCACGGTGATCACCTGATCTTCCGTGGGCGGGACAGCGACGGGTACGCCGAGGTCAGCACGTACCGCGAGACCGTGATCCGACTGCACGAAGTTCTCGGCGAGTGGCTGTACCCCAACGTCCAGCCGACCCCCGCACCGATGACGCCCGGCGACGTACGGGCCATGGTGTCCGCTCAGGTCGCCGAGATCATGGCGCTCCACCAGGCGCCCCAGGCGAAGTACGTGGACGTGTCGCCGGAAGCCTGCGCCCACCTCCGCGAGTGCGAGTGCGCGGCCGACCCTGAGCCCAAGGACGTCGGGTTCCCTGAGGACCCCCGGCCGCCACTCCCCATCCGCAACCCGCTCGAGAGCTTCGCCAGGTTCACCGAAGGCTTCAAGGACGCCCTCGCGGCCATCGCAGCATCCATGCCCGAACCCGCCAGGGAGCACCCGCAGCCCACGTGGGACGACGAGCTGTTCGCAGCCGACCCGGTCTACTGCACCTCGTGCGGGCATGTATGGCAGGTGCACTGGAACGAGAAGACCGGGTGCACCGCTCAGATGGGCAAGAGCACCTGCCCGTGCACCCGGGTGCACTCATGAAGCTCGTACCCGCATGGCTGCGGCGTACCCCGGGTGCGAGTACGTATGTGCCCGCACCCGGGCGCAGAGACTGGATCCTGTGGGGTGCACTCGGGTGCGCACTCGTCTCCACAGCTCACGCCGAGTACACCTTGGCGACCGCCGCGCACTTCAACGAGTACGTCGCACTCGCTGTACCCGGTGCGCTTGACCTGTACGTGGTCCGTGCACTCCAGCAGCGCCGGGATGTGTTCGTCGCCGTACTCGCCATGGTCGCGGCCAACGTCGCCTCGCACCTGATCGCAGGCGGTGTACTCCGAGTCGAGTGGCCGGTTATCGCGGCCGTGGGTGCAGTCGCACCCCTGATCGTGTGGCGGGTGTACTCGTTGAAGTACGCCCGTACCCGCCAAGAGCTCCTGTGGGGTCTGGAGGCGGGTACGGGGCCCGAGGACGTACCTGGTACGCAGGTGCAGTACGCGGGTGCGGTGAAGGCGCCCGAGTACGTACCCGAGGAGTGGAGCGCGGCCGAGTACGGCGACCCCGACGCACCTGTCCCGTACCTGCGGGTTGTACCCGCCCCCCAGGACGACGTACTCGAGGCGGGGTACACCGTGCACTCGCCCGAGTGCCCGGACGGGTGCGGGTGCGCCAGTGCACTCGACTACGTACCCGAGGACGCGGGTGCGGTGCACCTGAACCTCGGGGACGACGAGTACCTGCCCGTCGCGTACGAGTACGTCGCCAACGCAGTCAAGCCGACCGTGCGCGGCCTCAAGGACTACGCCAAAGTCGGTCAGGCCCGGGCCGAGAGGCTCCTGAAGTACGTGAAGGAGGAGTCGTGAACGTGACCGCCCCCGAGTACTTCAGCTACGGCGCCCTCTTCATCGGGTTCGCCTGCCTGGTGATCGAACTGGCTGACTGGTACCCGGGCCTGACGGCCCTGCGCAAGCACCCGACCAAGTGGGCTGCCAGCCTCGGATCCTTCCTGTGGACCTGGTGTGTTGGCGCCGTTCTGACGCTCTGCGTGGGTGGCCTGGTGGGCCTGGCCACCGGTTGGTTCATCTGGGGTGCGGGCTGGCTCGGAGATGCCGCCTACGTGGCAGGGCTGGGGGGTCAGCGCCAAGAGGCGTCCCGCATTGCCGACGTGGCCCTGACCCCCGGAGGAATCTTCATGGCCGGTCTCCTGATCTTGGTGACGGTCATCCGGGTCCGGAAGGGCGGCACGAGTCCGTCGAAGATCCGGGGACTGATCTCCGGCATCCTGATGAGCTGCTCGGCCGGGGTTGCGGCGACGGTCGCAGTCCCCCTGGCGTCGGCCGTGAACATCTCGGGCGCCTGGCTGACGGGGGCACTGTGATGGACGCCTACCACCGTCAGTACCTGTTCGCCCTGACCCCGTCCGCATGCAGGGAGTGCGGGGTCCCGGAGCGCGGGCACTACCAGCGATGGCGAGCCGGGATCGGATGGCACTCCTGGACCGTGCCCACAGAACGCCAGATCAAGAACCGGATGCAGATCCGCCGGAGGATCCTGGGGGCCTACCGGTGGAGGTAGACGAGCCGGAGGAGCACTCCGGCTGCGCGGGGGCGGCCGTCATCTCGGCGGCCGTCCTCGGGCTCGCCTGCGGGCTGTGGGCGCTCTCCCCGACCGCGTTCGTCCTCGGCTTGTGGATCGTGGGTTGGGGGGCGATCGTCTGGGCCGCCCGCAAGCCCGTGCCCCCTGCATCTAACCCCGCTCCCCCACCGGTCCCCGAGAGGGGCCCCGAGGAAGAAGTGCAGGTCAGCGCAGTGCGCGACACCAGCCACCCGAACCGCTGGGTGGTGACCCGGCCGAGCGAATGGCTCAGCCGGACCGACAAGGAAGCAGGGACGGAATGACCGAGTACATCTACTGCGAAAAGTGCGGCTGGTGGGTCCCCGCCGGTCACGGCCACTGAGGAGACTGATCATGGCCCGTTCGATCTCGATGGCCCCCGACGCCCCGGTGTACCGGGCTGTCACCACCGTGCCCGGCTGGAGGGGTGAGGGCACCGTCACGAAGTACGAGGGCCCGTACGACAGCCCCGGCGCAGCCAAGGCTCGCGTGACGTTCTGGAGCAACCGCTACCGGCGCGAGGACGGCACCACCCCGGTTACCGGCCGCGTGGAACACGGCGTGGTCGCATGGGGGCTGCTCAGCTGACCCGCATCACCGAGACCCCCTCACTGTCTGTGAGGGGGTCTTTCGTCGTACGCTGATCTCCTGACAGAGGAGGACAGGGACGATGACCCGATCAGGCCCCCAGCTGTACCCCCCGGCATCACAGCAGTACAGGTACCAGGGGCGCTACCCCGGTAACGCAATGGAGTCGAACGTAGGCGTCCTGCACACCACCGAGGGCACGACGCTTCCCGACTACGACGGGGGCGCCTCGGCCCCCAACCTGACTGCCGTGCCGGACCTACTTAACAGGAAACTACGGTGGTTCCAGCACTACGACATCGACCAGTCCTCGCGCGCCCTGGTGAACGCTCCCGGCGGTGTCGAGACGAACACGGCCAACGCCGTGCAGGTCGAACTCGTCGGCACCTGCGACAGCCGCAAGGCTGTCTCGTGGGGCAACCTGCGCGCGGGCGTGGACTACATCTACTGGCCCGCCGCGCCTGACTGGGCCCTGCAGGAGCTCGCCGACTTCGTCCGGTGGTGCAGGGACAACCACGGCATCCGGGCGCAGTCAACGGTGGAGTGGATCCCCTACCCGTCCAGCCGCGACGTCCACCTGTCCGGCGCGCAGTGGAACGCCTACTACGGGTGGCTCGGCCACCAGCACGTCCCCGAAAACGATCATGGGGACCCGGGCAACATAGACTTCGCCCGGGTGCTGGCCTACGTGAACGGCACCGTACCTCCAACGACAGGGACCACCATGCCCGAGAAGCCGAACCGCTCCACCCTCTACCGTGGCGAGAACCTCACCCTTCTGGACGGCGCCCCGCAGACGATCTACTGGACCACTGAATACCCGGACGACGCCAACGGCCACGGCGACGGCGGCAAAACGGTCGCCAACAACGTCACGTACAGCGCGGTGCTCACCCTCGTGCTGACCGGCCTCAAGCGCGAGGAGATCGTTCACGTCTACGCGGCCGAGGAGTACAGCGACGGCACCCCCAAGGGCGACAGCCCCGTCAAGCGCGAGATCTCCGGCCGCGACCTCGGCCAAATGCCCATCAGCGTCTCGGTACCGATGATCGGCACCGCCGGTGACAGGCTCGTCTTCAAGGTCGTCTCCCACCAGGGCTCCGGCACCGTCACGGTTGAGGAAGCGTGGCTGGAGATGCACTCCTGGCCGATGAGCTGACCCCCGCCTGATGGATGAACCCACGATCCCCGAGCTCCTGCGCGACCTGCAGTCCGACGTGTCCCGGATCCTTTCCGAGATGAGCCGTTACGTCACACAGGAGCAGTACGCGGCCAGCCAGAAAGTCGCCGAACTCCAGCTGGCCGCTGTGGCCAAGGAAGTCGCCGACCAGAAGGCCCGTGCCGAGGCGATGAAAACCTGGGTGTGGACGGCTGTGGTGGCCCCTGTCATCGTGGGCATCATCCTTTACCTCGTACTGGGGAAGTCATGAAGGCGCTCCGCTGGTGGCTCGTGGTCATCGCCCTGTCCGTCGCCGTGGCCTACGCCATCGCGTACGGACAGGGCATCGCCGAGCGCCTCGACACCGCCGAGAAAGACCGCACCGCCCTCGCGCAGCAGGTGCGCTCCCTCGGCGGTGTCCCGGTCGCCGGACCCAAGGGCGACACCGGTACGAACGGCAAGGACGGACGCGATGGGGTCGACGGACGGAACGGCACGGACGGATCCCCGGGGCCCGTGGGCCCGAGCGGCCCGCCCGGGACAGACGGGACGGACGGACGGGATGGGGTACAGGGGCCTGTGGGCTCAGTGGGAGTTCCCGGCCCGGCTGGCCCGCCTGGACCGTCAGGCGAACCGGGCCCGACAGGGCCCCAGGGTCCGGCCGGACCGCAAGGTGACCAGGGCGAGCCTGCGCAGGCATGCCCGGCGGGCTACACGGGCGTGCTGGTGACGCTGGCCCAGGACAACAACGACTACTTCCTGTGCAGGAAGGTGAGCTGAGGAGGACGGCATGCCCGCTGAATACGAATGGCTGCGCAAGGACGACGAGACGAGCGTCGCCTATGCGGCGTTCCGCATGTACCTCGACATGGGCGACGATCGGACCATCGCCAAGGTGTGCGAGGGCACCGGCAAGTCGTGGCAGCTCATGACCCGCTGGTCGTCCATGCACAGTTGGGTGGAGCGCGTACGGGCGTTCGACCGGCATCTCAAGGCGGCCGAGACCGATGGTCTGGTCAGCCAGCTGGCCGAGTCCCGGGACAAGAACCTCGCGCTCATGGACAAGCTGCGCGACCACCTGTCCACCCGCCTGAACTACTTCATCCTCAAGAGCGTCGACCCCACCATGCTGTGGACGCAGGCGCTGGTGGCCATGGCCCGTGTGGAGCAGAACAGCCTGCTGATGGCCGAGCGGTCCACCGGGAAGACCTCGGAACAGATCACCCGCGTGGAAGCCCTTGTGGAAACGCTCCAGCGGGAGTTCGCAGGCGGGGCAGACGACCAGTGAAGCCAACCAGGGCGGATCTTCAGGCGATGGATCCTGCGGATCTGACCCGCCTGGAATCCATCCTGGAACAGGCGATTCAGGATCGTCAGGCGGGCAAGGTACCGTGGCGCTGCAACCGGCCGGGATGTGACGGACGTCCGCATCCCGGTAACCCGGGGCCTCACGCCCGCGCCTCCCAACTCGCCCCGGACTGGGAGTGGGACGTTTGGATGGCGCTGGCCGGACGCGGGTTCGGTAAGACGCGCATGGGCGCAGAGTGGTGCATCGAGCAGGCCCGCAAGCACGGTCCCAAGGGGCGCGGCGCGCTGGTCGGGCCGACGGCCGCCGACACCCGCGACATCCTCGTGCAGGGCGAGTCGGGCATCCTCGCTGTGGCCCCCGCCACCTTCCGGCCGATCTACAACCCGTCCAAGCGGCAGCTGACCTACCCCAACGGCGCTATCCAGACGCTCTACTCGGCCGACGAGCCCAACCGCCTGCGCGGCCCCCAGCACCACTACGGCTGGTTCGACGAGATGGCCGCGTGGCGCTACCTGCAAGAGGCCTGGGACATGGCGCAGCTCGGCATGCGCCTGGGCAGCCACCCGCAGATCTGCATCACCACCACGCCCCGGCCGCTGCCCCTGATCAAGCAGCTCGTCAAAGACGAGCGCACCGCGCTCACCAAGGGCACCACGTATGACAACCTGCACAACCTGGCGCCCACCTTTCAGCGCGCGGTCGTGGCCAAGTACGAAGGGACCACCCTCGGCCGCCAAGAGCTCGATGCAGAGGTCCTGGAAGACCTTCCCGGCGCCATGGTCGCCCGGCGCCACATCGACGGCTCGCGCGTCGACATCGCCCCCGAGATGATCGACATCGTCGTAGGCATGGACCCCGCCGGTACCGGCACCGGTGACGAAACCGGTCTCATCGTGGTCGGCCGGGGCGCGGACGGCAAGAGCTACGTCCTGCACGACGGCTCAGAGAAGTTGAGCCCCAACGACGCAGCCGCCCGCGCCTGGGGGCTCATGGAAACCTGGTCCGGCACGCTGCTGATCGTCGAGGACAACGGCGGCAAAGACTGGATCGAATCCGTCCTGCGCGCCGTGTACAAGGAGCGTGAGGGCGCAGCCCACACCGCCCCCCTGCGGCGCGTCAACGCCTCCCAAGGCAAGCGCCTGCGCGCCCAGCCCGTCGCCATGCGCTACGAGCAGGGCCGCGTCTGCCACGTCGGCCAGTTCCCCGACCTCGAGGACCAGCTGACCACCTGGATCCCCGAGGAGGACCCGACCATGTCCCCGGACCGGCTGGACGCCATGGTCCACGCGGTCGCCCACCTCATGAAGAAGTACGACCGGGCCGAGACCCAGTTCCTCTCCCCGCACGCCCTCAAGGGCCGGAACGCCACCGGAGAGCACCCCGCCATCGCCGCACGGCGACGCGCCAATGAACGACGGGCATCATAGGAGCACAATGGAACCGATCACCGTCGCCGTAGCGGCCCTGCTCACCGCCCGTATCACCCGGCTCATCACCCGCGACCGCATCACGCACGCGCTGCGCCGCAAGGTGCTCCTGCGCCTCAATGAGGACGGGCTGCTCGCCTACGTCCTGGTCTGCGACTGGTGCATGTCGTTCTACACGGGCGCCGCCGTAGCAGCCGCAGGCGCCGGATTCGGTCTGTGGTCCTGGCCATGGGCTCCCGTCCTGGCCCTCACGTTCAGCCACGTCACGGGCTGGCTGGCCAGCAAGGAAGGTGAGTGATGGGACTCCTGACCCGTCTGCGGGGCGAGCCCCGGGAGGTCGCAGCCAAGACCATGGTCGCGGCTGCCGTTCCGCTGTCCGGCCCCGGTGTCAAAGCGGTCGCCCGGGCGCGTGCCACGGCCACGACCGACCAGTGGCAGAAAGAGGCCTGGTACTACTTCGACGTCGTGGGAGAGGCACGCGGGCCGCTGGTGTGGATCGCCAACGCCGTGTCCCAGGCCGACGTGTACGCCACCGAGTTGGATGACACCACGGGTACGCCGACCGGGCCCACAGATGATGCACAGGCCCAAGCAGCGGCAGCCAGCGTGCTCGGCGGGCCTGCCAAGCGCCTGGGGCTGCTTCGGCTCATCGCCCTGTGCTGGCAGGTTGCAGGCGAGTGCTGGATCATCGTCCGGCCCTCCCGCCGTGCGGGCGACCCCGATGAATGGCTCGTGCTGTCCGGCAGCAAGATCAAGGCCAAGGGCGACAGCTGGCAGTACACCGACCCGATCACGATGGAGCTGATCACGCTCAACCCGGCCACCGACCGGCTCATCCGCGCGTGGTCCCCGCACCCGGACGACCAGTCCCGGGCCGACAGCGCCATGCGGCCCGCGCTGCCCGTCTGCCGCGAGATCGAAAAGGCCTCGCAGAACATCGCGGCCCGCCTCGACTCCCGCATCGCCACCAACGGTGTCGCCATCCTTGCCGACGAGCTCTCCGCCTCTGGCGAAGACTTCATGGCCTCCCTCATGAACACCGCCGAGCTCGGCCTGCAGAACCCCGGTCAGGCCGCGTCTCAGGTCCCTCTCGCGTTCAACGCGCCCGGCGAGCTCATCGCCAACGGCGGCGCGTTCGCCCACTTCGACCTCAATACCGCGTTCGACGGCACCGTGGTGGAGCTGCGCCAGGACGCCATCAACCGCCTCGGCGCCACCCTCGACATGCCCAACGACGTCGCGCGCGGCACCCAGGGCGAGTCCAACCACTGGTCCGCCTGGCAGGTTGAGGAGTCCACATACAAGATCTACATCGAACCGCTGCTCAAAACGGTCGGCGACATCATCACCGACCACTGGCTGATCCCCGCACTCAAGGCCATGGGCATGGACCCCGGCCGCGCGGAGCGCTTCGAGCTCGGGTGGGATACCACGTCCATCGTTGCCCGGCCGGACGACACCGAGAACCTGCGCGACCTGTACGACAAGATCCTGATCAGTGACGAGTACATGCTGACCGAGAACGGCGTGCCCCTGGACGCCATGCCGGATGTCACCGAGCGCACCAGGCGCCTGCTGGAGAAGATCGTCATTGGCGCTCCCACCCTGCTGGCCGACCCGGCCGTAGCCGAAGCGCTCGGCCTCGACATCGAGGTACAGCCCGTTGCGGCGGGCGTGGACGCCACTGTCAGCTCCGGTGGAGAGCTTGCACCCCCCGAGCCCGCCCCGGTCCCGAACGCGCTGCCCGGTACGCAGGGGCAGGAGCCGCAGGCCGACGCGGTCCCGGACGGTCTCGTCGCGGCGGCCGAGCTCATCGTCTATGACGCCCTGTCACGCGCGGGCGGACGCCTGCTCACCAACCAGAACAGGGGTCAGTTCAAGAACACGCCCCGCCACGAGTTGCACACCGTGATCAACGTCGGACCCTTCGACACGGACGCCCTCTTGGAAGGCTCGTTCCAGTTCACTGATCAGGTGGCCGAGGCCTTCGGGCTCAAACCGGACAGCTTCCGGGAGACGCTTGAGGACTACTGCTCCCGACGTCTGTTCCGCAAGGCTGCACACGATCCGGGGAGTCTGCGCAGCTACCTGTGCCTGGTTGACCGCCGTGGCTGACCTGGGTGAGGACCCGCACCTGCCGCAGCGCCTGCGCGCGCAGACGTTCATCCGGGAGGGCGAGCAGCGCATCGCCCGCAGCTGGTTCGGCAGCGTGACCCGCTTCCTGGACCGCGTGCGCCCGGCCGTCCTGCGCGACGGGGGCGTTGACGCCAGTCGCGTCAGCGACCACGCGGGCTACTGGACCAGCCAGGTCGACAACGAGATCCTCCCCGAGGTCGAAGGGGTCCTGGGGGCCGCCTGGCGCCGTGTCACGGCCGCCGGGGACCCGCCGACCGACCCGTACGTCTCCACCTATCTGAACGCGGCCGGGAACCGCATGAGCAACACCCCCGATGAGGTATACGCCCTCGTGGTGCGTGAGGCTGAACGAGGTATCACCGAGGGTCACTCCCTGGACCGTGTGCGTGACGAAATCCAGGTCATCCTCACTTCCACCGGCACCCCGTACTGGAAGAACAGAGCCATGACCGTTGCCCGCACCGAAACCATGGGCGCAGTCAACGCAGGCATCTACCGGGGCGCGCAGATCGAAGCCGAGCAGCGGGGGGACGTGGCCCCGTTCAAGCAGTGGCTGTCGACCGAGGACATGCGCACCCGCCCCACCCATGTCGCGGCCGACCAGCAGCGCACGCTGCTCTCCGAACCCTTCGTGGTCGGCGGCGCGCGCCTGCTCTTCCCGGGCGACCCGCGCGGCCCTGCGCAGGAAGTGATCAACTGCCGCTGCTCGATGCTGCCCGTAGTGCTGGGTGAGACCATCGATTGGACCGACCGACAGAACGCGAGAGGGACGTCATGACCCCTGACGAATGGCGTATCGCCAACGGCATGCCCGAGCTGCCCCCGTCCGCCGAAGCCATGCTGCAGCTCATGTTGGACGGGCTCATTCAGGTGACCCCCGAGTCACTGTTCGTGATGCTGCTGCTCAACATGGACCGCCTGACCGCACTCGAGGAGGGACCGTGAGCCGTACGTGGTCCGGCGTGCTCGCACGTCTCGGGGTGCCGACCGGCGATAAGCGCATCATCGCGCCCGGCGGGGGCTCCTCGCGCGACCTGCCCCTGCCCCTCCTCTACCAGGCCGCGTCCGGCGACGGCCACGGCGGCAGCGTGGTGGTGGCGCGCATCGAGCAGCTCACCATCGGTGACGGCATGGTCACGGCCGCCGGAAGCCTGCTCGATGCGGCCTACGGCACCGATGTCATCGAGCTGCTCGAGGCCGGGGTCATCGGCCCCTCCGTCGACCTGGACGACGTCGAATACCAGATGGCCGAGGACGGCACGGTGGTCATCACCTCGTGGCGCATCGCAGGCGCGACTCTGGTGGCCATCCCGGCCTTCGAGGGCGTCAACGTAACCCTGGACCCCCTGCCGGTCAGCCCCGTAGACGCGGGACAGGAAGGCGTGGCCATCCCGGCGCCGGAATGGATGTACGCGTCGGCCGCCCCTGCGCCCCTGCCTCCCGAGGCCTGGTTCGAGCGGCCCGACCTTGACCAGCTGACCCCCATCACGGTCAGCGACACGGGCCGCGTGTTCGGTCACATCGCCGGATGGTCCACCTGCCACGTGGGGCTCCCGGGCTGCGTCACACCGCCGTTCAGCGCCTCGGGCTACGCCTACTTCCACGTCGCCGAGCAGATGACCGCCGAAGGCGCTGTGCTGCCCGTGGGGACGCTCGTGGCCGGTCCCCGGCATGCGGACCCGCAGCTGGCCTTCCAGGCCGCTCAGCAGCACTATGACGACCCTGCTGCGGCTGTGGCGCGCGTGGTGGCCGGAGAAGACGAGTTCGGCATCTGGGTAGCGGGCTGGGTGCTGCCCTCGGCTTATCCACAGGCTGTGGATATCTTTATGGCCAGCCCGGTATCCGGTGACTGGCGTCGTGTCGGCGGCAGTCTGGAACTGGTCGCGGTGTGCTCTGTCAATACCCCGGGCTTCCCCGTTCCGAGGGCGCGGGTGGCCTTCGCTTCCCAGGCGGGTACCGAGGGGGCTCAGCGGACGCTGATCGCAGCTGGCACGCAGCCGGTCAAGGGTGAGTACGAGATCGACCCGACGGTCAGCATGGTGCGGCCGCTGGAAGAGGTGGCCCGGGCCCGGTGGGCGTGGGCGAACAGGGATGGAGTCTGATCACGATGGGTTGCAACTGCGGGGGCAAGAAACAGAACGTCGACTACGTGGTGACGTTCAAGCACGACGGGTCTCAGGTCACTGTGGGTAGCCTCGCAGAGGTCCGAATGCAGCTCGCCAAGAGCGCCAAGGGCGGAACCTACCGCTCGGTGCCTAAGTCCGGGTAGCTGTCTGACCTGCATTTAGACGGCTCCTAGACGGGTAAGACAGCTATCCCGGTTAACGCCATAGTGCTCTCTACACGAGGGGCGTTTAACCGAAGTAGCTGTCTTACCCGTCTAGGCACTGCCTGTTGCTACCCCGTCACTCTCTGCACTGTTCACGGAGAGTGAGGGTTGACCGATGTCGTACCCTGTGATCAGCCGTGGTTGCTGAGCTGTGAGCCGGACCGCAGGCGACGTGAACGCACCCGTCCCTGCCGTTCGAGAGGAGCAGTCCCATGGCAGACGACATCACCCCCGAGACCCCCGAGGTCTTCAACCCCGCCGCCCTGGACGACGCAGCCCTTGCCGCTGAGTTCGCCCGCATCGCCGAGCGCGGCCGTGAGCTCGCAGGCAGGGCTGAGTTCGCTGCAGGTGAGGCCGAGGAGCTCGCAGTCCTCGCTGAGCGCGCACCGCTCGTGCAGGCGGAGCAGCAGGCGCGCATCGACCGCGCCAACGCCCAGCAGTCTCAGCGCGACGTCTTCGCCAGCCTCGGCGACCTCCCCACGATCCCGGCTGCGCAGCCCGTTGCCCCCGTGGCGGCCCCCGAGGCCCCCTCTGAGGTCCCTGCAGCCGTCCAGGTCCCCTCGGTGTCCCAGATGGCCTCCCAGGCCCCTGTGACTCCGCCTGCGGGCTCTGTGGCGCAGACCGGCATCCGTGCCACCCTCGCCCCGCACACCGCCTCCCTGCTCCAGCGCGGCGTAGGCACCGAGTTCTCCGGCCTCACCGAGATCTCCGAGGCCATGATCCGCTCGGGTCAGATGCTCGGTGCGCAGGGGTCGGGCCGCTACGGCATGGCGCAGTTCACCCGCACCCGCGATGCCGACCTGGTCATCGACCCGCGTGACTCGGGCAACGAGACGATGCGCAAGATCCGCAAGGCGCGCAACGAGTTCAACCTCTCCGGCGGCACGCTGCGTGACACATGGATGCGCGGTATCGAGAGGGGCGGAAGCCTCACGGCCGCAGCTGGCTGGTGCGCCCCGTCCATGAACGACTACGACCTGTGCACCAACTGGGCTGCGGGCGTCGGCATCCTGGACCTCCCCACGGTCACGGCGACGCGCGGCGGCATCAACTACACCGACGACCCCGACTTCCCGACGATCTACGCCAACGCGGTCGCGGCCGGGGGCGGCTCCAACCTCCTCACCGAGGCCCAGGTCATCGCCGACACGGCCAAGACCTGCTCCGTGATCCCCTGCCCGACCTTCGAAGACCGGCGCCTGGACGTGGGCGCGCTCTGCATCCGCGTGAGCTTCCTGCAGGCGGCGGGCTACCCCGAAGTCGTCAACGCCTGGACCGACGGTCTCCTCGCCTCCCACGAGCAGGAGATCAACCGCAACATCATCGCGCAGATCCTCACGCGCGCCGGGGCCGCGACTGTCTTCACGCACCCCGACCCCGACCCGGCGGGCGGACCGGGCGACTCGTTCACGAGCTCCGTGCTCGCGGCTGTCGAGCTCGCGCGCGAAGACCTGATGTACCGGTTCATGCTGCCGCGCAACTCCACCATCGAAGTCGTGCTGCCCTTCTGGGTGCTCGCTCAGATCCGCGCGGACCTCTCCCGCCGCAACGGCGTCAACCTGCTCAGCGTCTCGGACGCGGAGATCGCGAGCATGTTCAGCCTGCGCGGCGCGCGCGTTCAGTTCGTGCGCGGCTGGCAGGACGGTCTGATCACCGGCGGTGCGCTCGCGGCTGGCTTCCCCGGCGGCGACGCGGCGACTCCGTTCATGACCGCGCTGCCGACCTCGGTCGACTTCCTGGCCTGGCCTGCGGGCTCGGTCGTGCTGGCCCGTCAGGACGTGGTCACGCTGACCAACGTGTACGACGCTGCCAGCCTGGCGACGAACCAGTACACGAGCCTGTTCGCCGAGGAGGGCTACGCGCCGCTCTTCCCGTGCCCGGGCCAGCGCCTGTACACGGTGGCCGGTTGCGTCGGCGGCATCACCGGTTCGAACAGCATCAACTGCTTCGACGAGACCCCGTAGCACCCTCCCCTGAACAGCCCCGGCCCGCTCGTCGTCCCTGTGGCGGGCCGGGGCCCTCAGACCGAAGGGAGGGACTATGGGAAAGATCATCACTAACCGTCAGCTGATCGCGTCACCGCAACCGGCTGCGCTGCGTTACGGCCTGTTCCGGGCGGCAGCCGCGATGCCGCAGATGGACACGCGCATCATCGGCTCGGGCCTGCAGTTCATCGTCGATCACTGCGAGCCTGCGGTGACGTACGACCAGACCTGCGCGGCCAACCCGGTCAAGCCGATCACCGAAGGCTCGGAGATCATGGGGGCCGACCCCTTCTGGGTCATCGCGCGCAAGCGCTGCGGCTCGGTCGGCCGCACCCCTACCGAGATGCTGGACGCGGCCCGTCAGCAGCTGTACACGGGCGCGCAGACGGTAGTCGAGTCGGTGCTGTGGGACGGAGGCGGTCTCGCGGCTGCCGACCCCACCCTGACGGGCGCTGGAGCCACGATCGTGACCCCGGTGGCCCCCGGTGCCGGAACGGCCATCGCAGCGCTCGAGGAAGCCTTCTACAGCGCCAACGGGTACGTCGGCACGATCCACGTCAACACGACCGCCTACGCGGCTGCGGCGTACGCGGATCTGGTCGAATCCACGGGCAACGCAGGCGTCCTGAAGACCCCCCTGGGCACCGTCTGGAGCTTCGGCGCCGGGTATGGGCTCACGGGGCCTGCCGATGTCGCTCCGGCCGCCGGGTTCGCCTGGGCGTTCATGACCGGCCCGACTACGGTGTGGCGATCCGGCGTCCTGCCGCAGCCCGACCCGCGCCAGACCCTGGACCGCACTCTGAACCAGTGGGACGTAGTGGCCGAGGAGGTCTTCGCGGCGACGTGGGACTGCCCCAACGTGTTCGCCGTTCAGATTCCCGTGGCCGCTCCCGCTACCACGACCGCACCGGCGGTGCCGTAGTGATCGACGACTGGACCACCGTGGTTCCCGCCCGCGAGGATATTGCCGCGACCGCGCGGCAGCTCCTCGCGCTCGCGCGCTCCCCGCACGACGTGCGCACGAGCGCAGGCGGGAGCGAGTTCCGGGTGCCTCCCTACCTGGCTGACCTCTACAACGCCCCCGAGGGCGACCCGTTCGACCCGCCCGAGGCCAAGCCCCGGCGCCGCACCAAGAAGGAAGGTGACGAGTAATGGCAACGAAGTGCGCATCACTGACCCGGGGCAAGATGATCCGGATCACCAAGCTGGACACCTGCGGCAACGTGGTAACGGGCGCAGCGTCCACGCTGGTGGCCAAGGCGTTCATCTCGGCGACGATCACCCCGAACTACCTTGACCCCGAGGAGATCACCCAGGCCGATGCCAACGGTGACCTCTGCATCGACGACCGCTCGCCGGTTGCGCTGCGCTGGGTGGACATCGAGCTGAACGTCTGCACCATGGACCCCGACATGATCAACCTGATCACGGGTGACCCGATCGTTCTGGACGACGCGACCCCGACCCCGAACAAGGTGGGCTTCCGCCTTGACACGGCGCTGGACGGCTCGGCGAACTTCGGGCTGGAGATCTGGTCCGGTGTCTCTGGGTCGGCCTGTGCGGTCGGCGGGTTCACCCCGTACGGCTACTGGCTGTTCCCGTGGGTCAAGGACGCTCAGTGGAACGAGTGGACCATCGAGAACGGGACGCTCACGTTCACCTGGACGCTGCGCGCGGTGATCGGTTCCGGATGGGGTGTCGGCCCGTACCTGAACGTCCGCCGCGACGCGACGGTCCCCGCCACGCTCGAGGCGCTGCTGACCCCCATCGGGCCGACGCAGGTCATGCACTTCGAGATCTCTACCGCCCCGCTGCCCACGCCCGCCTGTGGCGCGGTCGCGCTGCCGTAGCCTGATACGGGAGGCCCGGTCGCTCCGCATCGACCGGGCCTCTACGGGGACGTCATGTACCGCCCTCATTGAAGGAGTGATCATGCCGTCCATCGATTGTGACTGGAAGACCGTCGCTGACTGGGAGACGCTGACAGCTCAGGATCCGGGGGTCTTCGACCACCTGATCTCCCAGAGTGGGGGAACGTACGTGCGCATCTGCCTTGACGGAACCGTCTGGCTCAATGCCACGCTGGTGGACACCTTCCTGCAAGTGCCGTAAGGAGCAGGCGTGGCGCTCGCGCAGTACACCGAGTCGTACTGGTACCCCGATGAGACGTTCGCGGTCGGGGTGGCCTACCACGTCTTTCCCCGGCTCTCGAACGTCCACGCACCGCTGTTCCAGGATCAGGCCGGGACGATCCCGCTTCCCAACCCGGGTGTCACGGGCGCAGGCGGGGTCGTCTCGTTCTACGTGGACACCGGGGACTACTGGCTCCACATCAACGGCCAGAGCTTCGGGCTGATCGTGGATCTCGACCCGGATCTGACGCATGTCTGGCCTGCATCGTTCCGGTGGGTTCAAAGTGCTCCGGCCGCAGTCTGGACGATCGCCCATGAGCTGAATGCGTTCCCGATAGTCGATGTCCTGGACACTGTCAACAACCAGCTGTTCGGTGAGGTGGACTACGTGGACGCGGACAACCTGACGATCACATTCAGCGTGCCTGTGGCTGGCACCGCGTACCTGAGGAGGTAGGCCATGGCTGGCATCCAGTTCGGTCAGCAGATCGACATGAACGCCAACAAGATCACCGAGTTGGCTGCGGGCACCAATCCGACCGACGCGGTGAACCTCTCGCAGCTCACAGCCTTCGCGGACGGCTTCACCACCACCATCGGCGACGGCACCAACAGTACGTTCACGATCACGCACAACCTGGCCCTGGCCAACAAGGACGACTACGTGATCCGCGTGGCGGAGATCGCCACGGGCGCGGGCGTCCTGGTGGAGGACGCGTCCATCGGCGTGAACAGCCTGAGCGTCACGTTCGGGTTCGTCCCTGCCCTGAACACGTACCGCGTCGCGGTTCTCCCGGTGCGCTGATGCCACGCCGATTCGCGTCCCTGGCGCGTCTCCTCAGCCTCACCACCACGCCCGCGAGCCCGGGCGCGGGAGACATGTGGTTTCGCAGCGACCTGGGCTCCTTCCGGGGCTCGGACGGCAGCGCCGGTCTGGCCCTCACCGTCGGCCCTGAGGGCAACGTGCCCGTCATCCGGCCCACCGCCTGGCACAACTGGGGCTACGGCAACGCGGCCGCCATCAACATCCCCGACGCCCGCCTGTTCTGCATGCCCTTCTGGCCCGGGCGCATCTGCACCCTGACCGGGGTCGCAACCAACGTCACCACCGCCCTTGCGAGCAGCCTGCTGCGCTACGGGATCTACACGTCCTCGGACGGCGTACTGCCCACGAACCTGCTCGCCGACTACGGCACGGTGACATCGGCCAGCACCGGCATCAGGTCCATCACAGGCCTGAACACGCGCGTGCGCCCCGTACTGCACTACCTGGTAGTCGTCCGCCAGTTCGCCGGGGGCACCTTGTCGGTGTCGAGCCGCTCGGCGTGGGACCCGATCGTCTCGGACACCTCCCCCACCATCGCGGCCAACACGAACGCTTACTTCTACGATGGGATCACCGGGGCGCTGCCTGCGACACTCGGTACACCGGACGGCACTGACCAGGGCCCCTGCCCCGTCGTGCAGCTCACGTAAGGATGTGATTCATGCCCGTCATCGAGCCTGCGCCGCTCGCTCCCGTCGCGCCTGCGGGTCCGTGTGACTGGCCCCTGGACACCACGTGCTGCGCAGAGTGGTCCACGTTCAGTCCGGCCGTGCAGGCTGCGGCGACCGCGTGGGCCACGCAGATCCTGGACGCGCTGACCGGCCACCGGTTCGCGCAGTGCGCCGTGAACTTCAGGCCGTGCGGCCCCCGCTGCGGCTTGTCTTTCGGTTACCTGACGTGGCCGGTGGGCGCCCCGGCCAACGGCGGCGGCATGCCATGGATGATCCCCTGGATCGACGACGGCATCTGGCGCAACTGCGGGTGCGCGGGTCCGTGCTCCTGCCGGGCAACGTGCGAGGTGCCTTTCCCGACACCCGTTGCCGACGTGGTGGAGGTTCGGGTGGACGGGATCGTCCTGGACCCCTCCGCGTACCGCCTGGACTCCTACCGGGGCGTCCCCACGCTCGTGCGCACGGACGGTGAGTGCTGGCCGGAGTGCCAGGACATGGACGCGGGACCGGAAGAGGCCGGGGCGTTCACGATCGTCTATCAGCCGGGGGAGGCGCTGCCTCTGGCGGGGCGGATCGCGGCGGGCAAGATGGCCTGCGAGTTCGCGAAGGCCTGCGCGGGCCAGGACTGCGCGCTGCCTGCGCAGCTGTCCTCCCTGACGCGCAACGGTGTGCAGCTTGAGGTGGTGGACCCGTCCAGCCTGCTGGAGAACGGCCTGACAGGCATCTCGGACGTGGACCTGTGGGTTCGGGCGGTCAACCCGTTCCGGCGCACGCAGCCGTCGCGCGTGTACTCCGCTGACCTCTCGGGACCGAGGTACAACCTGTGACGAACGCGATCACGCTGGCTCAAGAGCTGCTGGCCTGTCTTCAGACGGCCCTCCTCGCTGGCCCGAACCCGCCCCCGGCCAACAAGATCATGCTGCGGGCGGGCGGAGAGGTCACGCCCCTGCTCAGCACAACCACAGACGAGTGCTGCACCGGACTGGGCTGGGTACGTATTCAGTCACTCTCCGGAGTCAAGCAGCTCGGCGATGCCGACGCGGTCTCCGGCTGCTTCGCGCAGGAGCGCACCCTCACGCTCGAGCTCGGCGTGGCCAGGTGCGCTCCGGTCGGCGACGTCTCCACCATCCCGGGTGAGGATGAGTGGACGGCCGTGGCGCTCCAGCTGGACGCAGACATGGGCGCCATGGAGCAGGCCGTCTGCTGCGCGTTCGGCGACCTCGACACCGACCCCCCGAGCCCCGCCATCGAGGTGGCCGTAGGCTCCTATCAGCCGTTCGGCGTGGACGGCAACTGCATCGGCGGCACGATGACCGTGGCCCTTCGCCTCGACACGTGCTGCGCCTGAGGAGGAGCCATGGCCAAGAGGGCAGTCAAGACAGTGCGCGTCCGGGCGCTGGTCTCGTTCGATCTGGTGGAGGTCGGCGACGAAGCCGACCTCGAGCTTGACGAGCGCGTGCAGGGGTGGATCAACGCGGGCGTGGCGGAGGTGGTGGACGGTGGGGCGGATCCGGCTGGACCGAGCGGCGCTGAACCGGACGATGACGAACGCGTCCAGGCGCGAGCTGACGGAAGCCTCCCGACAGGTCGTGAACCGGGCTCGAGTTTTGGCGCCGGTCCGTACGGGGCGTCTGCGTAGCTCCATCCGGGCAGAGCCCCCTCGCATCTTCTCGCTGCGAGGGGTCTGCAAAGTCGGCAGCGACCTCGAGTACGCGGGGTTTGTCAACGACGGTACCGCGCCGCACGACATCCGGCCCCGTTCAAAGCAGGTGCTCAAGTTCACGGTAGGCGGCCGCACGGTGTTCGCCAAGGTGGTCCACCACCCGGGCACGCGGGCCAACCCGTTCCTGGACCGGGCGCTGCGCGAGGTGGCAGCCCAGCGCGGCTACCGCTTCCGATCAGACGGGTCCTAGACTCGTGTCCATGGACGACACCAAGCAGTACACGATCCAGGTCAAGGGGAAGGCGTACAAGTTCACGCCGATCCCCGACTCGGACATCGAGAAGATCATGATGCTCATGAACATGAACGCTTCGCCGTTCAAGATCGTGAAGGGATTGACGTACGTCCTCAAGGACTCGTCGGGTGAGGACCAGTGGGACGAAATCACCGACCGGATGATCACAGGGGAACTGGGCATCCGGGACATCACGGTGGAGATCTTCGACAAGCTGGTCAAGCGGCAGCGCAAGGACCAGCCCGCCCCGGCCGATGACGCTGAGTAATCCAGCGCTCTCCCGCGCGCGGGTGCGCGTGAGCGTCTGCGGGCTCGCGTACACGATTCCCTGGCAGCCCGCTGGAGCATGGATCGATCAGGTCGACAACCTGTCCACACTGGCGTCCCGGTTCGCGGCCCCCGAGATCCGCGACCGCCTTGCCGATCGCCTGTGGCACTACCCCGAGACGGCCGCCGAGCTGCGTGCCGAGTCGCTTCGTCTGGTGAGCGAAGCGACCGGCCGCAGGTGGTGGGAGGCGGTCCGGCTGATGAAGACGTCGGTGCAGCACGAGATGCTGGGGCGTCTCGTGCTCGCGGGCGTGGACCCGTGGGAGCGGTCGATCGGCGAGTGGTGCGCAGCGACGTACGCCACGTGCGTCAAGGGAGCGGACCAGAAAGAGCGGCTGAAGTTCGATTTCCGCATGTCAGTGCCCCCTGTGGGTCACGAGGATGCGTGGGATGATGACGGGGATGATCCCGCCGCCATCGAAGCCTCGCTGGCCGGTCTGTTCGGAACGAATTGAGGAGGGGCTGTGGCATCAGAGGCCGAAGTTGACCTGATCATCTCTACGGCGAATGCCCTGCCACAGCTCGAGCGGGACCTGCGCGCCATCGTGGACCGGGCCGAAGCCGATGCCGATGCGGTTGAGCTGCAGGCCCTGCTCGATGCAGACGACACCCTCGCGCAGCTGATCACTGACCTGGACGCGGTCATTCAGGATGCCGAGCTCGCGGCCGACCCGATCCAGCTGGAAGCGCGACTGGACGATGCCCAGTCCCTGAACGAGATTCAGGACGACCTGCGCGCGCTCATCCAAGAGGCCGAGTTCGCGGCGCAGGAGATCGAACTTCAGGCCGCGATCGACGCGGACATCGCCGAGCTCGATGCGGAGCTCGCAGCTCTGGTGGCCGAGCTCGAGGCCACGGCCCCCGACATCGAGATCGAAGTAGACATCGACCGAGACGGCCGTGGTGCAGCCTCGGGCGCGCGCCTGGGCAAGGTGCTGAGCGGGCTCTCGAGCCCCCTGGCGCTGGTCGGCAAGGGGTTCGGCGGTCTGTCGGCCGCAACGTCGGTTCTGCCCGTTCTGGCGGGCGTCACGGCAGCCCTCCAGCAGCTGGCCCCGGCCGCCGCTGTGGCCGTCCCCGCCCTGATCTCGCTGCAGCTGGCCACGCAGACCGTCAAGCTCGGCATGATCGGTGTCGGCGAGGCGGTGAAGACCGCGTTCGACCCCGAGGCCAAGCCCGAGGACCTCGAGAAGGCAATGAAGGGGCTGGCCCCGGCCGCCCGGGAGTTCGTCATCGAGCTGCAGGGGATGAAGAGCCAGTTCAAGGAGCTGCAGCAGGGTGTGCAGCAGAACCTGTTCCAGGGCCTGGCGCAGGAGCTTAAGGGGCTTGGGGCAAGCGTCCTACCCCTTGTCTCCAACGCGATGAAGAACACGGCTTCCACGCTGAACCAGATGGCCAAGGGCGCCTCGCAGGCAGCGCAGCAGCTGGCCAAGGACGGCACCCTCGGCAAGGCTCTCGCGGGGGCGAACCTCGGGCTGACCAACCTGACCAAAATCCCCGGCCAGATCGTTACCGGGCTCGGCCAGATCGGCGCTGCTGCGGCTCCCGCGTTCGACCGGATCACCCAGGGCGTAGGCGATCTGGCGACGAAGATCTCTGACCGGCTGTCCAACGCGTTCAAGTCGGGCGCGCTCGAGAACGCGATCAACTCGGCGATCGACGCGTTCACCCAACTGGGCCGTGCCGTGGGCAACATCTTTACCGGCATCGGCAACATCATGAAGACCTTCCAGCAGAACGGGGAGGGGGTCTTCGGCACGCTGGAGAAGGTGACGAAGGCTTTCGCCGACGTCACGGCGACCAAGGGATTTCAGGACGCGCTGTCCGCCCTGTCGCAGACCATGAGCGTCGTCGTCTCCACCGTCCTGCCGCTGATCTCGCAGGCCCTGCAGGCCCTCGGCCCGGTCTTCCAGACCCTGGGTCCGCCGGTCCAGGAGCTGGTCAAGGTGCTCGGTGACGGACTGTCACAGGTGATCAAGGCGCTAGGCCCCGTACTGGTGTCCCTCGCTGCGGCTTTCGCCAAACTTGTCCCGGTTGTGACCCCTTTCATCACGCTGGCCGCGCAGCTCATCTCCTCGCTGCTCCCCGCCCTGATCCCCCTGTTCGACTCGCTCGGTCAGGTCTTCACCCAGCTGGTCCCCTTCGCGCAGCAGCTCGCGGCCAACCTGGCAGCCCAACTGCTCCCGGTCTTCAACACGCTGGCCACAACCGTGCTCCCCGCGCTCCTGCCCCCGCTGGTGGAGCTGACGACCAAGCTCCTCCCCATCCTGACCAAGATCGTCGTGGCCATGGCGCCCACGCTGGCCAAGCTCGGTGAGACCTTCGCCGCGCTGCTGGTGGCGATCACTCCCGTGCTGGTCGAACTGACGAATCTGACGATCAAGCTGGTCGACGATCTCATGCCGATCATCGAACCCCTGATCGCGCTGCTCCTGCGCTTCGTCACCGGCGCCCTGAACGTCCTGGTGGCGCAGCTGAACGGCGTGGTCATCCCCGCGCTGAACATCCTCGTGGATCTGCTGCGCGGCGACTTCTCCTCGGCGTTCGAGGGGGCCAAGACGCTCGTCGCCAACATCTGGAACAAGATCGTCGAGCTCACGAGCATCTTCGTCCGGTCCATCGGCGAGAAGCTCCTCTCGCTGGTCGGCCTGACGACTGACCGCGTGCGCGAGATCCGGGACCGGGCCGTCCAGGGCTTCAACGAGATGGTCGACCGGGCCTCGGCCGAGGTCGGCAAGCTGCCCGGCCGCATCACCAGCGCGCTCGGCGACCTCGGCCACCTTCTGTTCGGCGCAGGCGCAGACGTGGTGCGCGGGTTCATCGAAGGTCTCTCCTCGCAGCTCGGCCGCCTCAAGGACAAGGCCGGAGAGATCGCCGCAGCGGTCACCAACCCGGTCGGCTTCCTTCTCGACATGCACTCGCCCTCGCGCGTCATGCGCGAGATGGGGCGCAACACTCTCGAGGGCTACATCCTCGGCCTGGACGATAAGCTGCCCGAGATCCGGTCCACCCTCGGCGGACTGCTCCCCTCGGGCATGAGCGGCGGTCCCGCCGGATCGCTGGGCGGAGGTGGAGCACTCTCGGTGCCCGCTCACCAGGCCAAGGCGCCCACCATTCAGATCTTCCTCGGCAACGAGCTGATCGACAGCCACATCGACACCCGCTTCTCGCTCCACAACCGGACGAACGCCAGGCTCATGACTCAGGGGGTACGGCGCTGATGGCCGACGGAGTGATCTTCCTTACCGCCGACTTCGGTCCGCAGGCCGGGGTCCAGACGACCGCGACGATCAGCCGGGGGCCCACCTCCTCCGGCCCGTGGGTGGACCTGGACACCGTGGACCTCCTCAACGAGGTCGGCATCTACAACGACACCTCGGTGCCCCTCGACACGGTGGTCTGGTACCGATGGATGGGTCAGCCGGGCGACCGCAACATCGTGCAGGGCCCGTACATCGAGGTCTCGGACGGCACCGTCCTGCTCAAAGACCCGCTGCGCCCATGGGCCAACCTGTCCGTTGACTTCTGCGACACCGCGACCACGGCCATGCAGTTGCTCTGCGACCCGGACGGGCCGCGCCTGGTGTGGATCGGGTTCGGCGACGAAGTCCGCCGAGCCGACGCGCACCTGTTCGACATCTACCAGTCGGAGACCCCAGCCGACCTGTACGGCCGCCGCAAGCGGCTGGACGGCTCGTTCCAGGTGCTGGCCAAGACCCTCGAGGCGTCCGACGCCATGCACGCGCTGCTCACAGCCGGTGGGCCGATCCAGATCCAGATGCCTACGGTGTACGGGTTCCCGGACGCATTCGTCCAGCCGGGCGATGTCACCCGTGCGTACCTCGGCGGGCAGCGCGACCAGCGCATGCCGTTCCGGGTGTGGTCCATGCCGTTCACCGTCGTAGAGCGGCCGCTCGGCCCGCAGCAGGGCACCGACACGGCCAACTGGTGCGCCTTGCAGGAACAGTTCGCCACCTATCAGGATCTGACCAATGCAGGCCTGACGTGGGCGCAGGTGGCGAACGGCTCGGCCGTCTCGCCGGACGACGGTTACGGCCTGGGCCCGTATGGGTCAGGCCCCTACGGCGACGGAGGATAACATCATGGCTTACAACGCACCGATCCCGATCGGCACCGACCCCTGGGGCACGCTGCTGAACGACACCCTGTTTGAGCTGCACCGCACGGTGGAGACGAACCCGGTCGACCACGGCATGATTGCCTGGACGTGCGACCCCTACGCCAACTCGGGTTCATCAACGATCACTACGGGTACCCCGTTCATGTCGAAGATCTGGATCCGGGAGCCGGTGACGCTCAGCTCTATCGGCATCTCCATCACGACCGCAGGCGTCGCCCTGACGGTCGGGCAGAACTTCGTCGGCATCTACAACGCGGCTGGCACCCGCATCGCGCAGAGCGCGGACCAGACGGCCGCATGGGCGGGTACGGGCTACGTGCAGGCCGCGATGACGGCCCCGGTGGCCGTGACGCCCGGCGCCTACTTCCTGACGCTGCTCTCCAACGGCACCACGTCCCCGAACCTCGCGCGCGGTGCGGTCGCTGGCTCGGGTGCGGGCACGATCAACTTCGGCCTGACTGCGACCACCGGCCGGTTCGCCACCGGCCCGGCCGCGCAGACCTCGCTGCCTGCATCCATCACCATGGCCTCGCGCACCCTGTCGGCCATCTCCATGTGGTCGGTCGTGGGCTGATGCTGACGTCCTCGGCTCTGTACAAGCAGGCGATCCACGCCCCGAACCAGCAGGGCGTGTTCCAGGCCGACTTGTATGACGGCCCCGGGGGCACCGTCATTGCCCGGGACGTCCCGGTCTTCAGCGGCAGCATCTCGGCGAACCTGACGCACCGCGTGACGCGGACCGGGACGTTTACGCTCGGCGGGGAGTGGTGGCCGAGCACGGATCCGGCAGCCCCGCTCACCCCGTACCGCACGGTGGTCAACATCCGGGCGGGCATCCGGTACGGCGACGGGTCCCGGGAGATCTTCGACGTCATCACGGGCCGTGTCGGAGAGATCACCCGCAACGATGACGGCTCGGTCACCGCGCGCGTGGACGATCTCGCGGCCGACGTCCTGGGGGTGGAGTTCGAGCAGCCCCGCAACTCGGAGAACGTCTCTGTGGTCAGCCAGATCCGGCGCCTGATCTCCGAGGCACTACCCGAGGCCACGTTCGGCACCGATGATGTCACCGACGCGGCCACCCCGGTGCTCACGTGGGACACCGACCGGGGCAAGGCGCTGGACGATCTCGCCAACGCGATCGGCGGTCGCTGGTACGCGCTCGGCAACGGAGACTTCGTCGTTCGGGAATACCCCTACGACGTCGGCACGGTCGTCCAGACCGTCCAGGACGGCAAGGGCGGGTTGCTGGTGTCGGGCGCTCCGTCGATCACGCGGGACGGGGCCGCCAACTCGGTCACCGTGTTCGTCGAACGCTTCGACGGGGGCGCTCCGTTCACGGTGACCGCCCGGGACAACTCGCCGACGTCGCCGACCCGGTGGGGCGGCCCGTTCGGCAGGGTCACCAAGGTGATCAAGGTGCAGACCCCCCTGACAATCGGGCAGGCGCAGACGCTCGCGCGCGCGGAGCTGAACGCGGCCACGGCCCTGTCGTCCAGCTGGACAGTGGCCATGGTGCCGGACTACACCCTCGAGCCAGGCGACACGGTGCGCCTGATCTCGCGGGGCGAGAACCAGGTGCAGTTGATCGACTCCATCACGTACCCGCTGGGACCTGGCACGATGACTCTGTCAACGCGCGCGTACGTGCGCATGCAGGCGACGCTCAGTTAAGGGGACGACATGGATGTGACCGAGTGCCTCGAGCTGCCGTACCCGCAGTGTGATCCGCCCCTGACCAAGGACGCGTCCGACATCGCCCAGCTGCGGGACCTGGCGTTCGCCACGGACGCGGCGGTGCAGGAGCTGTCGGATGAGATCACCGACACCCTGACGGCCCCTGATTCCGTGTTTATGGAGGGTGGGCAGAACGCCGCAGGCAACGACATCATCCATTTCCTGAACGGCTTCGTCCGGTTCGACACGGCTGGCATGGCCGACACGGTCTCGGACCAGATCATCATCCAACAGGACGGCTGGTACATCATCGGCGGCACCGCCCTGATGACCACGGCGGCCGGATCCAGCAACGGCATGCGGGTTGAGCCGCTCCTCAACGGCTCCCCGTTCACCTCCCGGCAGGGCCCCGGCTGGTCGCTGGTCAATGAGGAAGTCAACTGGACCGACGTGGCGTTCTTCCGCGCCGGAGATCAGCTGCACCTGATGACCCATCATTTCGGGCTGGCCGCTACTGTCTTCACGTACAGCGTGAACATGTACGCAGTCCAGATCTTGACCAATGTCTAGCCCCATCCCCGAGGGGGCATTCACCGAGTCCCGGATCGGCACGGTCGTGCTGGCCACCCCGAACACGATGTTCGTACGCGTGGGCACGACGGTGATGGAGGTCGGATTCCTGCTGCCGTTCACCGCGACCGCAGTCTCTCCGCCCGCGGCTGGCACCGTGGTCCACCTCGTGCGGCAGGACGCATCCTGGGTGGCCACCGGGCGGCTTGTCGGCACCGGCTCGAACGCAGTCCTCAACCCGTCCTTCGAGGAGTCGCAGCCGGGGTCGCAGCCGGTCCAGTGGCAGGTTGCCGACATCAGCGGCGCGTCCACGGCCATCACCACGACCGTCACCGATGCGCCGGACGGCACGCAGGCCGCACGGGTGTTCTCTGCGCAGGCGTCCGATCACTACCTGTACTCGGCGCCCATCGCGGTCAACGCGGGCGACATCTGGTCCATCGCGGCGTTCGTCGGGGGCGACTACAACGGCGGCCCCCAGACGGCCGACGCCAAGATCGACGCTATGTGGTTCGCCAACATGACTGACCTGTACCCCACCGTCAGCTCGGCGAGCATCAACGTGGTGACGTCCAACGACGTCCCGCAGCACCCGCCGTACCGCGTCGTTTCGGGCACTGTCACGGCCCCGGTCTCCGGCTTCATGCGGGTGGCCCTGCGCTCTACCCTGGGAGCAGGCCAGGCGCTCGTCTGGGACGCAGTCAGCGCGAGGAGGGCCTGAGATGCCCGCGAACACCCCACGGGGCTACACGTACCCGTTCTACACCGATCCGGCCAACCCTCAGGCGCAGATCGAAGACTTCGCCCGGGACGTCGACACCGACGTGGCCGCTCAGGTCGCCCGGATCACGGCCGCCCTGAACCGCCCCTCCGCGCGCTGCTCGGCCACGGCCAACCAGTCGATCCCCGCGAACACCAACACGTTCGCGACCTTCGCTGTAGAGGACTACGACAACGCGGCGATGGTCAACCTGGGTGTCAACAACGACCGCATCACGTTTACCTCCACCGGCATCTACATGATCAGCGCTGAGGTGAACTGGGCTCCCAACGGTAACGCCACTGTCGGCGGCCGGGAGGGCATCATCGTCCCCAACCTGGGCCCTGCCAGCGATGCACGCCAGTCGCTGCGCGGCCACCTGACGTTCGACACGGAGCTGTGCGTGACGATGCCCTACCAGGTGAACACCATCGGTGACTTCGTCCGGCTCCAGCTGCGGCAGTCCTCGGGCGCCGCCTGCAACGTGAGCGCGCGCTCCTTCTCCGCGACCAAGGTGGCCGACTGATGCCCGCGACCACACCCAACCGCGCGTACCCGTACCCGCTCGCGGCCGACCCGCTTCACATCGCGGGCAGCCCCGACAACCCGGGCGACCTGCAGAAGCTGGCCGAGGCCATCGACGCGGACGTCTGCGGCATCCGTGCGGGGCTGGGGGGCCGTCCCGTGGCCCGCTTCCGGGGGACCGGGACGTTCGCCTCACCGTCCACCTCCGCGCCCCTCTCGCCGCCGCCCACGGACTCCTTCTACCGGGTGCCGTTCGATACCGAGGACTTCAACACGGCCAACGTCATCCTGCAGTCGCAGGAGATCGGCAACCGGCTGATCTTCCCGGACGATCCCGGCTACTACTTCGCCATCGCCACTGTGGGTGTTCCGCCCCTGACGGTCGCCGGTGCCACGGTGAACTACATGGGGCTCCAGATCCGCAAGGGCTCAACCGCCTCACCCACGACCATCGCCTCCCGGCTTGCGGGCTCCAGCCACAACCTGCCGGTCTCATCGGTAGACGACCGGGGCATAAGGCTGATGAGCGTGGCGTGCGGGGCGTTCATGAACGGTACGACGGACGCGTTCTGCGTTGAGTGGCGGGCCGACAGCACGCCCGACGTCGCCGAGTACGTGATCGGTGAACGCACGATCACGATCCTGAAGATGACCCAGTCCTAGGAAGGGACGACCATGAAGGACTTCGCCAGACGACTAGTGATCAAGACGCTCGGCGTGTTCCTCGCGAGCCTGCTCGCGGTGATGCTTGCCGACCAGCCGTTCAACGTCCTGACCTTTCACTGGACGGCCGCCCTTGCGGTCGCCGGATCGGCCGCCGTACTGGCTCTCGTAGAGGGTCTGGCCGGTCGGTTCACCGGGGACCCGGACCAGCCGGGCGTGCTGCGGTAGAACACGGCGAAGCCCCCTCCCAGAGTCACCCAGACAGGGAGGGGGCTTCGGCTCGACCTCTACGCCGCGAGCGTCGGGGGGACGCGACGCAGAGGGAGTACTAGAAGGGCGACTCCTCATCGTCGCCCGCCGGGGCGCTGGCCCCGTTGATGGCCAGCTCGGCCAGGAACTTCGCGGCCTGCGCCTTCTGCTCCGGGGTGGCAGCGGTCAGGCCCCACGGGTTGCCGACACCGGCAGGCTTGCCCGGCTTGTACGTTTCCAGGACGGCCAGCACGCGCGCGCCCTGTCGCAGCTGACGCCCGGGGCAGACGCCCTTGACGATGCGGTCCTGGGAGAACCAGACACCGGTGTGCACCGGGCCGGGAAGGGTGACGCCTGTCTTGACGCGGTTACTCCACTGTTCCACACCACCCTTGCCGTCCACCGTGGTGACGTTGGCCGTGATGCGGTCGGCGGTCTGACCCGGGTTGTGCTGGTTGGGAACGTCGCGCTCGAAGTCGATCGGCTCGATGAGGATGAGCCGCCCCCGGAAGGAGTCGGCAGAAGCGAACTCGGACGGGATGGCGGACGGGTCCTGGAAGTCTGCGGGAGAAGTCACGGTTCTGTTTCCTGTCTCTGGTTCGGTTTTGATGTGCGGGGTACCAATCCTCCCGCTCCCCGGTCCACTAATAACTCCCGCCCCCTCGGGCGCCGGGCCCTTACTGCCTTGGTCCCGCACCACCCGCGTGATAGTCGGGTGGTGCGGGGTTGCCCGTTGGAATGCGACCGGGCCAGCCTCTCAGTCCGTAATCAGGTTGGGTGGACATTCCCCGAAAGGGCCTTCCGGACAGTTGGCCCGACGCTCACCGGATCTCTCAGCGAACCAGGGCTTTGGCCGGTAGGTAGCCTTACCTGATATCGAGGTCCGTAGATCCGTGGGTGTTCGGGGTATGACCCCCGTACGGCCCCCTCTGGAATGACCCTTCGGTTCCCGCACCCGCCACGTTTTACGGCCGTCGCCAGGAGTCTCTAGTCCGGCCTGCGAAATGCCGATCATCGTTTGACTCCTGTGGGTGTATGGGATTCGAACCCATGGTTCCGGCGGAACGCATTCCACCTTCACTACCCGACTCCTGCCGGGCTGCATTCGGCCACTCTGCCAACACCCGCCACGATTACCCTCCGCCGAGGTCTTGCGCCCCATCATCGCGCCCTCTTGGCCCGACAAGAGGGAGACTACCCGGGCCGAAGCCCGGGTGTCAACCCCTGTCATTAGCTGCGGAAGGCGGCCGGGTTGATGTTGTCGCTGTAGCTGATGAGCTCGAGGTTCGAAACCCGGTTCACGTGGTTGATCTGGCGGACCGCCTCCACCTCAGTGCGGTAGTCGGCTGCGACCTCCTCGGTCTTGCCGGTGATCTCCGAGGTGTAGTTGAAGATGACCTGGTACTCGTTCATCGCGTTCTCCGTCTCTCGGTCGGGCCCGACGCCCTCTCGATGACTTAAAACTACAGCTACCGGGCGGGTCTGTCAACCCTTGTCAGAAAGAAGATTCTGCCAGGGCCAGCCGGGCAATCGCGATCAGCTCGTTCAGCCGGACGCCCGCGATCCCCTCATGCTTCGCCAGACGCCACAAGGTGGTTGCCTCGGCCTGCGTGGTCACCTCAGCGAACCGCAGTTCCCACGGAAACTCCGGCGGAGCAAGCGGTGCCGGACCGTCACCCCACGCCTTCATCTTCCCTTTCGGCCGCGCGCTCACGGCCGCGCATACCTCTGCGTGCGCACGCCCGCTCTCGAGGTCAGCCCACAGGAGTTGCACGGTGCCTTCCTGCGGCCCCTGGACGGGCATGTGGACGACGACACCGACCGTCTCGGAGACCTCCAGCCGGACGTTCACGTCGTCCAGCGTGTGGGGCTCCTCCCACGTCCGCGTGTTCCAGTCGTAGATGCCGTTCTGGTTCACACCGTGGGCGTAGGTCCACAGCTGCGTCTCGGTCTCGTTCTTGCCGTAGTCCATGGTCTTGCCGGTCTTCAAGTCGCCGATGATGTACTGCCCGGACGGCCGGTGGAAGAAGACCCGGTCGAACGTCCCGCAGACCCACCCGTACTCCCGGATGATCGTGGTCCGCTCGATCAGGCTGCGGATCGGCTCGAGCCCCGCGTTGGCAAGCGCCCGTTCGTACGCCCACAGCGACGCCTGAAACTCGTGGGGGGCGTCGCCAGGCCCTTTCAGCCCCGCGTCCATGTACTCGGTGAACTCATGCAGGTACGTACCGAGATCGCTGCCGACCTTCGATCCGGCGGTCTCCTCGAGCTGCACCACGAGGGCGTTCAGCCGGTCCTTGTCGTACTCGTGCGTCAGCCCCACTGCCTGCAGCACGAGGTCGCGGCGCCGGGATGCGCCGATCAGGACGTTGCGCTTGCCCCAGTCATTGATGTTCTTCTTGTCCGTGGCCGACTTGTTGAACGTCGTGGCCCGGGTCCGGCCGACCGGGTTGCCGGAGCTCTTGTAGACCTCGAGCTCGGTATGACCCGGCAGCACCACGGCGTAGCGCCCGAGGTGGTCCCGCAGCACCTTCTTGGGCTGGCCCGAGACGCTCATGACGGGCTTGGGCTGCTCCGGCATGGCCGGGTCGTCGAACTCGTCGGCAAGGAGGGCCGCAGCCGCCTGCTCCCGCTCAAAGGCCAGCGAGGCCATGTCGCCCGAGGGACCCTCCGCCGCAAGCGTCTGGAGCGCCACGTGGCGCTTCGCGGCGGCCGACGCCTGTCCCTGCCAGTCGCTGGCCCGTTCCGTCACGGCCACGATCCGCTCGGGGTCCTCCCCGCAGTCCTCGCACTCGTACCCGCCCTGGCCGTCCGACCGGATGCGGTCGCCCTCGTAGATCGCGTCCGCGCAGCTGCTGCACCGGCCCGCGTAGTTCGCTCCGAACCAGGGGCCCTTGATCACGGGCAGGTGCGCCGGGGCCGGGTCGTCGAAGTCCACATCGTCTCCTTCCAACGGCAGGATCGCGAGGAGCTCCTGCGCCGCCGGGTCGTCGTCCCTGTCGTCTGCCACGGTAGGCGCTGGGGCTGACACGCCGCACTCAGACCCGTCGGTACGCTTGTGCTTGCGCAGGCTGCTGTCCTTGTTGACCGTGTACTCCCCCTTGCACTCGGGGCACTGCCTCTTCTCGCTCACGCTGACCTCCCGTATGATGTTCCTGCGAGTCGGATTCAAGAGGCCCGCCCCTACTTCATCTGGGGGCGGGCCTCTTGTCGTGCTACTTGCCCATGTCCCGGATGGCGGAGAGGTAGCCCTCTACCGTGGCCGGGGCCTGGACGGTCTGGCCGGTTGCCTCGTTGTGGACGTTGACTAATCCGTCCGGGGCCCCGGTATCGGTGACGATGATGACCGGGTAACGCGGTGCTCCGGTGTCAGCCATCAGTGCCCCCAGGCTCCCGGCGGGATCGAAACCCCGCTCTGGTCCAACGCTGCCTGCGCGTCCCTCAGGGCCTGCGCGGCGGCTGCCTCGGCTGCCAGCCTCGCTGCCTCTGCGCGGGCTGCCTCTGCCGCCATCTGCGCTTCGAGATCACTCATCAGAATGCGCTCCTCTTGTTCTTGAAGTGAAACCCGCAGTCGTTCTGACGGGCCTTGATCCGGCGAGCGACGTCATGCATGTCGTCCTCACCGAGTACTCGGGTCGGACCCCACGGGGCACCGACGTTGTTGGCGTGGTTGGTCCGGTCGTCCACGAACGCCGCGTCGCCCCACTCGGCCGGGTCGCCGGGGCAGCCGTGCAGATGGCTCCCGTCCCGATCGTCCAGCTCAGGGCACGTGCACTTCGACACCCGCTCGGGCGCCGGGTCGATGTCGTACCCAGTGGCTTCGTCGATGGCCGTGAAGACCCCCGCGTTGTCGAGGATGTTGATTGCTTCCGCCTCGGCACCACGGAAGGGGCTGTTCCTGACAAACTTCCGCAGGATGGCCAGAGCCTCGATGACCTCTGCCTGGACGTCCGGCTTCACCAGGGCCCGGGGGGTGACGGCCGGGGCGGTCTCCCGCCGCAGCTGGGCACGGATCTCACTCTGCTCGCACTTGTCGCAGATCCGAGTGCCGTTGAGAAGGGAGGCAACCCGCTCGTGAACCTTCTCGGCCGAGTCAAGAGCTTCGGCGTAGCTGGTGTCCCGAATGCGGGGGTTGCAGACCGCGTGCCCGTTGGTGAAGCTGTGGTAGAGCTTCCCGGTCTTCGTGGTGTTCCAATTCATGGCTCCCTCTCCCCGATCGGGCCCGACGCCCTCTCGATGACTTAAATCTACGGGAGGGCGGCCGGTGTGTCAACCCCTGACTTCACTTGCACTCCGACCAGCGGAAAGCCGCCTTGGAGACGTCGCACAGGATCGGAACCCCGCGCCACTCCCATGTGAACGCCTGTTCCAGGTTCAGCCGCCACATGTCCGCGTCCTGCTCGGGGACCGACAGCACCACTTCGTCGTGAACGATGGCCCGCAGGTACGGCCGCACGCCCGGGTAGGACCGCACCAGCCGCAGCAGCGACTCGCACATGATGTCCCGGGCCGCGCCCTGGCCCATCAGGGCCGGGCCCTGGGTGTATGCCCGCTCGGGGTCAGGTCGCATCAGGCGCCCGAACCCGTTGTCCAGCAGGCGGCCGGACGCAGCCTCCTCCCGGATCTCCTCGATGTACTCGGCCAGCCGGGGGTATGCCTCGGCCTTCGCGTCCCGGATCTCGTAGCACTTGGCCAGGGGGATACCCGTGCGCTCCGAGACGGCCTTCGGGCCCTGCCCGTAGTTGCCCGCATGGTTGAACGCCTTCGTCTTTTGCCGCGTGTCGGCGTTGCGCACCCCGAAGTACACCCCTGCCATTTCCATGTGCGCGTCACGGCCCGGCTGCAGGATTTCCATGTACGCCGCGTCCTGGGACAGTCCCGCCATGGCCCGCAGGTCCACCTGCGAGAGGTCGCAGGTGATCAGGACGTGGCCCGGGTCGGCCACCATGACGTCGCGCTCGGCCGCGCCTGCGCCGCGCTTGCCCATGGTGGAGATGCCCGGCTTGATGTGCGCCCACCGGCCGCTGCCCTGCGCGGCACCGATCCATGCGTGCACGCGGCCGTGCTCCGTCAGCCAGTTCGACAGCTCGGCGTATTTGCGCCGCGCCCCGGTCGCCTGCAGCACGAGCTCGGCCACCCGGCCGATCGCCTCGTTGCCCGCGTAGTGCTGCATCAGCCCGGGCTGCGACTTGCCCTTGGCCGGGTTGAACCAGGGCTCGTCACCGAGCGCGTCGGAGCTCATCGCCAGGGCGCCTGTCTTGGTCCTGGGCAGGTGGGTCGCCCCCGCGTCCCGGAACGCCTGCTCGATGGCGTCGCGGCCCACGTCGGTGGCCCACGGAGCGTCGTACCGCTCGCCGGGGATCCGCTCGGCCATGCCCCGATCCACAGCCGCCTGCGGCTCGTTGACCAGCAGCGCGCGGGCATCCGTGATGGACATGGCGCGCATGTGCTCCTGCCAGTCCCGCTTCGGCAGCAGCTTGTACCGGTCCGGCTTGTGCGTCGGCATGCCGTACTCATCGGCCAGCGTCTGCACGGCGGCCGCTCGCTGCGCGTCCTCGTGCGCAACCCGCTCGCGCAGGAGCACGTCATCTACGGCCCACCCGTTGAGCGTCATGCGGTTCTGGAGTGCCACGATCTCCATCTCGCGCTCGGCGTGGGCGATGGTCCGGTTGTCCGGGCTGCTGCCCTCTGCGCCCATGCGCAGCATCCGCAGGCCCTCGTACACGGCCCTGGTCGCAGCCAGGTCGCCGCGCAGGTAGTCCTGATACTCCCGGGAGTCCAGCGGGATCCGGTCGTACCCGCCGTAGCGCTTGGCCAGGTCCCGCAGGTTGTCTGTCTTGCCCTCGTGGCCGAGCCGCTGCGCCACCTGATCCAGGCCGTAGTACCCGTTCGGCATGCCCTTGGACAGCGGCGGGTCGATCAGCTTGGCCAGCACCTGCGTGTCCACGGCCTTCGCAGCCAGCGCGTCGTAGTCGGCACCGTGGTGGTGGGCCAGGGCGAGCAGGTCGAAGCCGAGGATGTTGTGCCCGTAGATGACGTCGGCGGAGTCCAGCGAGCCGATGAGTGCGTCGGCGGACCGGCCGATGGCGGTGCCGTCCTTGAACGGTCCGCCCGTACCGTCCTCCACCAGGCCCAGCAGCCGGACGAACGGCCCCTCGTGACCGCCGGTGAACAGCTTGTCGGCGTCGGCCGTCTCGAGGTCGAAGCCGAGCGTGACCGGGTCGCCCGAACAGCCGGTGCACCGGTAGTCGGAGCACGTAGCACACGCGTCAGGCGCAAGCGGGGAAACCTCGCGGGGTACCTCCGTGATCTCCCAGACGTCGCCCTCGTGCATGAACTCGTTCGGTGCCAGATCCGGCGCCGGGGGTTCGTCCCGCTCGCCCGTCCAGGGGTCAATGCCGTTCGTCTTGATCTCCACACCCATCCATCCCCTCTGCTGCTTCCCCCCGACGGAGAAGCGGCCCTGCGTGACTTTGGCCGCGCGCACCGCGTCGTGGGCGCCGAACCTCGAGGCGAACGTGCGGTCGTTCCACGGCCGGTGACCGCGGTCGGCCGACCAGTCGTTGAACGCCTTGAGCATGTCCTGCGTCTGCACGAACGCTTCCGGGGTGAAGCGGAGCATGTCGTCCGTGAAGCCGAGTACGAGGTCGGTCTCCGCGCGCCAATCCCGCGTCTCGCGTTCCACGCGCTCCGGCACCGGCAGCATCATCCGCCCGCGCTCGTACCAGGCCCGCGCACCCGCGACCATCCATGCGAGCGCGGCCGACCGCACTGCCGCGTCCCCGGCCGCGTACGCGAGCGCGGGATCGCCCACGCGGTCGTACGGGCCCGTGAGGGGCTGTCCGGGCTTGCGGAAGGTGAACGGCCAAGGCATCAGCGACAGGCGGCGCCAGGTGCCGTGGTCGGTCTCGGTGACGGTCGGCCGGTAGTTGGTGTTGATGAACAGGCTGTGAGAGGCGATGAACTCCACCGGGTCCATGCGGATCCGGCGAGCCTTGATCGTCGGTGTGCCCACGGTCTGCTTGAGGCGCTGCACGTTCAGGTGGCGGGCCTCGGGGGTCTCCTCCATCAGCGCGTACCGGGCGCCACGGAAGTCCATGAGCTCGGTGGGGTGCGCGTCGGGGCTGGCCATGAGCACCCGGTCGGAGACCAGTACGGCGTAGTCGGCCAGAGTCTTGCGGACCACCTCCATCACGGTGCTCTTGCCGTTCGAGCCGCCGCCGTGGGCGATCACCATCATGTGGTCGGGGGTCATGTAGCCGGTCAGGGACTGCCCAAGGCGGTCCTGGAACCACTCGTGCATGTCCTCGGGCACCGCGCGCAGAGCCGTGTCCCAGCTGGGGTGGCGCGCGTCTGCGCGGTAGTCGGCACTGGCCTGCTTGGTGATGCAGTGCTCGGGGTTGAACGGCAGGAGCTTGCCAGTCGGCAGATGCACAGTGCCATTGCCGACCGTGAGGAGGTCCGGGTCCCCGTCGAACTCGGCCGAGTCCCGCTGGAGCAGGCCCCGGGACAGGTCGCGCAGGGATGTCAACCGGGCGCGGCCGAGGACGGCGCGCCATCCGGAGATCTTGGCGTCCAGGGGCTTGGACCGGTCCCGCTTCTGCTCGTCGCAGACCGCGTCGAACTGGGCAGAGGCCCACAGGCGGACGGCTTCCAGCGGTTCGACGTCGGAAACCGCTTTCCAGACCTGCCCGTTCCAGCGCAGCCACGACAAGCCCGCAGCCCAGCAGAACTGTCCGGTGAGCGCGTCGGCCAGATCCTCGACAAGGAAGGCGTCGGTGAACGCAGCGTCCTTCTCCGAGGCGCCGGGCGGGGTGGTGGAGGTGACCTTCTCCAACTCCTCGAGGGTGCCCCCGGCGGCAAAGAAGTCGTCCACGCCCTTGACGGGCTGCTCCCCGACGTGGGTGGGGACGATCACGTAACCGACGGTGGTGGCGCCCTTGGACTTCAGCCAGTTGCCCAGGCGGCCCATGGCCAGCTGCACGAACCGGTTGGCGGCTGCGTCCGCGTCGAAGCAGACGAGCGCGGGGCGGCCCTTGAGGGGAATGGCCTCCCAGTCCCCGACGATGCCGTTGACGCGGTCCTTCCAGTTGAAGACCCCGGTGAGGCCAAGGGCGGCGCGGCCCTGGGAGACGAGCGCGTCGGTCTTCTTCATGCCCTCGGTGAACCAGAGGGGCACCGAGGTGTCGGCAAGGACGCTGCGGGTGTACTCCGGCACGTCGATGACGTTGTGGGAGCCCTTGGGCGACTCGTACTTGACGACCGCGTACGTGCCGTCCTGCTTGAGCTTGCCTGTCCGGGGCACCGCGGGCTTGAACTGGTGGCCGTTCACGGCGCCCGACGCGTCGTGCATGGGGATGAGCAGGCCGGGATAGGCGTCGTCCCGGTTCCAGACGTACGGCTTGAAGCCGAGCTCGTTCAGCAGGTCCCGGTCTTCGCCGGTCCCGGTGAGGGTGCGGTAGCCGCGTGAGATGGCGACGTCGGGCGAGATGGCCGAGTCGAGGGTGACTTCACAGTAGTGCTCCTCGGAGAGAGCAACGGTGATCTCCATTGGTACCCTTCTGGTGCGTGTCTGACGGTGCGCGCTGCCGCCCCCGGTGCCTCTCTGAGGTTCGGGGGCGGTCTGCTGTGAGGGGTCCTGACCTGCAGCTAGCTACGTCCTAGACGGGTAAGACAGCTACTTCGGTTAACACCTCACGTAAGGAACTCTATCCTAGGGTTAACCGGAATAGCTGTCTTACCCGTCTAGGAGCTGTCTTTCGTAGGATCCTCTAGGTCGAGATGTCCGTTTCGGGGAGCGGCAGCTCGAGCTGCACCACCGGTCGGCTCTGCACCCGCAGCACCTCCTCAGCGTCGAAGTAGGCCAGCCCCCAGGGACCGTCGGGACGGTGCACCTTGAGCAGCCCTCGCTGCGCCCACCGGTTGATGGTGCGCTCTGCCACGCCTGCGAGCTCGGCGGCTTCCTTGCGCGTTACGCGCGCGTTCTCTGTGTCCATGGTGATCAGGGTACGCGTCTTGCCAGGGGTTGACACGGCTCGAGGTTGGCCGTAGATTTAAGTCATCGAGCCACCCGGTCAGGGAGGCCGAGAAGAAGGAGTCAACCATGCCGAACGAACCCGGCCGACGCATCGGAGAAGGACCCCTCACGGTCCGCCAGATGACTGTGCTGGAAGGCCTGGCAGACGGCCTGCGCCACGCCGAGATCTCCCGGGAGTACGGCCTGCACCTCTCCATCGTCCGGGAGGAGGCGCGCCGCATCACCTTCAAGCTCAAGTGCGACACCTCGGCACAGGCGGTCGGCGTGTACGCCACGGTGGAGGCCTACCGCAAAGCCGCGAAGCTCTTGCGAGCCCAGGGCATCATCCGCCAACCCCTCGGCGAGACGGAAGAGCACACCAACCACGTGGTCGAAGGTCTGGCAGCCATGCTGGAGCAGCGCGCAGAGAAGCTGCTGCCGAAGTGAGCCCCGCCCCACGTCACCCGCCCCAACCGCCCGTGTCGCTGCCCAAGGGCGTCAGGCATGGCAGCTCTTTAGCCCACCGGTGGTTCAAGTGCCGGTGCTGGGAGTGCCAGGCATGGCGCAGGGCCTACGACAAGGGCCGCAGCAGGGACATCCGCAACGGCACGCGCACCGTGAAGGCGCAGGGCCGCTGGTACGTCTGCGTGACCACGTGGGGCGTCACGTACGCCTCCCACGAGTACAACCGGTCGAACTGCTGCATCCGCTGCGGCGCCAACCGCGAGATCGAAGAAGCCTGGGAAGCCCGATGGCAGGAGAGCAAGCCGTGAAGCACTTGATCGCCGGACTGCTGCTGCTCAGCGTGGTCATCGCAGCCGTGATGATGCTCGGCCAGTGCTCGGCCCCCGCGCCGGACGCTCCGGGTATCGAGTTGGACATTGACCGCGCCAAGCCCCGCAAGACCCTCAAGCCGCAGGCCCCCAAGCCTGCTGCACCCAAGGCACAAACGCCGAAGGGAACGAAGCGATGATCGTCAGCATCTGGGTGTTCTTCATGCTCGGTGAACCGAGTCTGGACCACCCCGGAACCTCGTACGTACAGACCACAGCCTCCCCCTGGGAGCACGAGCGCGAGCCGGAGGTGGTTGAGCACCGTTGTGCGGACGCCTTCCACGCCAAGTATCCCGGCGTCACCGTCTGCGACTCGGGTTGGTGCAAGCAGAGCGTGCAGGTGATGGGCGAGTGAAGACCGGAGTCACCCGGCGCCCCGTCTGCAAGGGGTCAAGCAAGCGATCAGAGGACGTGCGATGACGGAGCAGGAAGCGGCCGAGAAGCTGGCCGCAGTGATGAACGAGCTGAAAGACGCCGGTTATGACCCCTTCATCGAACGGGATGGCAGTTGGGTCTACGTGGGCGAAACGCACCGGGTTGCACAGGCCGGATACACCGTCGACGAGGGCTGGGGCAAGTGGGAGGTGCGCCGTGACTGAGATCAAGCTGCGCGACTACCAGCGCCAGGCCATCGACGCAGTGTTCGCCGCTTGGGGGGAGGGCATGCGCCGTCCGGCCATCGTCCTCCCCACGGGGGCCGGGAAGACCGTCGTGTTCGCCTCCCTGATCAAGCAGTTCGTGTCCCTCAAGGCGGCGGGTCACAGCCGAGTCATGGTCCTGGCCCACCGTGACGAGCTCGTTGATCAAGCCATCGCCAAGATCCGGGCGCTCATGCCGGGCGCGAACGTCGGCAAAGTCAAAGCCGAGGACAACGACGTGTACGCCGACGTCATGGTCTGCTCGGTGCAGACCCTAGCCAGCGCCCGGCGCAGGGACCTGGTCACCCGTGCGCAGCACGTAGGCAAGATTGGCCTGGTCATCACCGACGAATGCCACCACGCGGCTGCAGCGTCCTACGGCAAGATCTACGACGCGTTCCCCGACGCGCTCCAGCTTGGCGTGACGGCCACCATGGCACGCGGCGACGGAGTGGGGCTCGGCAAGGTGTGGGAGGACGTGGTCTACCAGCGGTCCATTCTTTGGATGATCTCCAAGGGCTACTTGACCGACGTCCGTACCCAGCGGGTGGACCTGCAGGCGCTTGACCTCGGCGCGGTGAAGGCGTCGCGGGGCGACTGGCAAACCGGGGACCTCGGCAAAGCCATGATGGACGCGCAGGCCGACACGGCCATCGCACGGGCCTACAAGCAGCACGCAGGCGATCGTCAGGGGATTGTGTTCACTCCGACGGTGGAGACGGCCGAGGCAGCAGCCGAAGCGCTCAACGAGTCAGGCGTCCTGGCCAACTTCATCAGCGGCGAGACCCCGAGGGACAATCGCCAGAGGATCTACGAGCGGTTCCGCACGGGGAAGATCCAGGTCATGGTCAACTGCATGGTCCTCACCGAGGGCTTCGACATGCCGCAGGCCGAGGTGGCCGTCATCGCCCGGCCTACGCGGTCCGCTCCGCTGTACACCCAGATGGTGGGCCGTGTGCTGCGGCCGTACCCGGGCAAGACCGAGGCCCTGGTTCTTGACCTGGTGGGGGCGTCGGCCAACCAGCTGCGCACCCTCATTGATCTGGAGCCCGGTCAGGTTGAGGAGGTGCGGGACGGGGAGTCGCTGGCCGAGGCGGTCATCCGGGAGGAGGAGGAAGCCAACGTCAAGGTCCCTGCGGGGTCCATGGCCTTCGAGCTGAAGATGCGCGAGGTCTCCTCGTTTGCCAGCTCCGACCATGCCTGGATCCGTACGCCCGCCGGAGTGCTGTTCATCAGGTGCGGGGACACGCTCGTGTACCTGGCGCCCACGAAGGGCTCTGAGGGGCTGTGGAGCGTCAAGCTGGCCCGCAAGGGCGGTCGCGGCTGGTCGTACGAGCACACCCGCTACACGGCCCTGGGGCTCGGTGAGGCCATGGCCTGGGGAGAGGCGGTCGCCGAGGACTATGAGGCCGACGCGGGGTTCAACCAGCGGCGCTCGGCCAAGTGGCGCGCCACCAAGCCCTCCCCGGCGCAGATCAGCCTTGCGCTGCGGTACGGGATCCCCCGCGACACCGCAGAGCGCATGCGCAAGGGCCAGCTGCACGAGGTCATTGACCAGCGGATTGGCGCCTCGGTCTTCGACCGTCACGTCAGGGGTTGACAGACCCTCAGACCTGCCGTAGATTTAAGTCATCGCCAAGGGGTTCCGGCAGATGAAGAGCCGGAACCCCGGGCAACCCGTCCCGAACCCAAAGGGAGCATCACCGTGAGCATCACATCCGAGATCAAGTACGTCACTCCCGAGCTGGCCAAGCTCTGGCTCTCCGAGAACGAGCGCAACCGCAACCTGAACACCCGCCGGGTAACCGAGCTGGCCCGGGCCATCGCCAACGGCGAATGGCGCATGAACGGCGAAGCCATCAAGCGGGCCGAGGACGGCACGCTGCTGGACGGTCAGCACCGTCTCGGCGCGGTCATCGAGGCCGAGACCCCCGTCAGCATGCTCGTCGTCCAGGGCCTGCCCAACGACACGCAGGAGACCATGGACCTCGGCCGCAAGCGCACCACGGCCGACGCCTGGAAGCTCCGGGGCGAGATCAACGTCAACGTCCTCGCATCGGTCGCCCGGCGCACATGGATGTGGGACAGCGGCAACCACAAGTTCGGCAACCACCTGGCCCCCACGCCCGGAGAGCTACGCGCCCACCTGGACGCCAACCCCTCGCTGCGCCGGTCGGCCGAGATCGGGTCCCGCGTCAACGGCCACTTCCGGCCCGCCAGCGCGACCACCACCGGCATCGCTCACCACCTGTTCCACAGGATCGATCAGGGCGACGCGGCCGAGTTCTTCGCCCGGATCGAAACCGGCGCCAACATGGACCTCGGCGACCCCGTCCTGACACTGCGCGAGCGGCTCATGCGGGACCAGGCCAACCTCAAGAAGGTGCCCCCGTTCGTTCAGATCGCCTACTTCATCAAGGCGTGGAACGCGGTGCGCGAGGGCCGCGAGCTCAACACCATCCTGCAGACGGCCGAGAACCACATCCCCAAGCCCATCTAGCAGTACAGCCCCGAAGGTCGCAGGGCGGGTTCGACTCCCGCCCGGGGCACTCCACACCAACCAGAGAAGGGCACAGCCATGCACGAGCTCACAGCAGCGCAGTGGGGCGTGGTCGCTGTACTGGGGATCCTCGTAGGCGGGTTCACCGCAGTCGCGAGCTACCTGATCAACGAGCTGATGTTCCGCAGGCGGATGGCTCGCCAGGACCGTGAGCTCCACAGCCCCGACGCCCCCGCCGACATCGTGGACCTGCCCGCAGCGCGGGACGGAGAGGGCCACTGATGGAAGAGAGCGACGTCCGGCGCATCGTGCGCGAGGAGATCGTCAAGGCCTTCCGGATCCTCGAGTTCGAGTCGGAACCGACGGCCTTCGAGTCAGGGGACTTCGAGCGGATCGTTCTCCGCGTGCTCTCGGGGGTTGCCGACCGCGCCGCCAAGGAGGTCAC